>JAEEGK010021640.1_pt1 | contig 13575 bp, 13 predicted proteins | sample 8958771 | NCBI WGS metagenome assembly JAEEGK01 (sample SAMN16246547, study PRJNA631951) | gut metagenome | biome: gut microbiome; feature: rumen; material: SC-attached | host: Bos | place: Iran: Karaj | collected 2018-10 | reverse complement strand
CCAGAAGCCGGGCAGGCCAGCCCACGATCACCGCCAGCGGCATCCAGACAAAGCCCAGCAGCGCGGAAAGCATGCCGAAGCCGAATGTCAGCGTCACCGCCCATAGGATCAGCAGATTGCTCAGAGGCCCCAGGAGGGGGATCTGCCCGAAGCAATAGGCCGTCACCGGCAGCGTCAAGGTAAGCGCGCTCAGACTGACTGCCAGGGAACCCCGGGCATACCCGACGATCCTTCCGGGTAGCTTCTTCTCCCATGTCTTCGGCACAGGAAACAGGCTCTTGTTCATTTTCTCATAGAACAGGAGGATGCCCAGGGTGGAGAGAAAGCTGAGCAGCAGCCCAACATTATGACTGGCATAGGGATTCAGCGCCGTCAGCACCCCCAGGGCCAGGGCAAGGGCGCTGTGATTATCGTAATCCCGATCCAGCAGCACCGAGACGCACAGCGCCAGCTGCATGATGCCGGCGCGGACCACGGAGGGTGTGAAACCCGTCACCGCCATGAACAGGAGGATCACGGGGATGCAGACGAGGCTGCTGTGCTTCCCTCTTCCCAGCAGGATGGCCAGGAAAGAGACCAGGAAGGAGAGGTGCATGCCGGAAACGGCGATGCAGTGGAGGACGCCCGCCTCCCGCATCATGGCATAAAAGAAGCTGTCCGCTTTCAGCTCGCTCCGCTCGCCGGTGAGGATGGCCGTCAGAAAGGGCGCCGTTTCTTCATCAAAAGCGGCGCTGATGTTGTCCCGCAGGAGCTTGCCCAGATTCGCGGGGTAATAGAGCCATTGTCTGTCCACTGGGCCAAGGAGCTGCACATTCCCTTTTCCATAGGCAAAGAGGGGCAGTCCCATGGACAGGTGATAGTTCTCCCCCGTCTGTTCCTCCGTCAGGCGCAGCCGGGCGTCGAAGCGGATGCGCTGTCCCGGCTCCAGGCCGGAAGCGTCGTCCAGATACAGGCGGCACCTCACATGCCCGACGCGCACCGTCAGGCTCTCGCCGAAGGCTGCGGGCAGAGGATAATCCAGCACCGTGGCCTCCACTTTCCGGTTCTCCCCCACCAGGCGCTCCGCAGGCTGAAGGATCAGCTGATCCCAGAGGGCAAAACCGGCGCAGGCCAGCGCCAGGCCCGGCAGCAGGCAGCTGAGAAGGCGGAAAGCGCGATTCCGGCCCCGGACTGCCAGAAACAGGCCGGCAGCCACCAGCAGCCCGGCGGCGGCAGCCAGCAGCACCGCCGTCCCGGGATGCAGGAACACCAAAAGAAAGGCCGCCGCCGAAAAAGAGTATGCGAAAACGGCAAGTCTTCTCACGGCTGCGGCCCCTTTCTTAAATTGATCTGCGCTTCAGCCCGGCGGCCAGGTCATATCCCTGCCGCTGAGCACATGGAAATGCAGGTGCTTCACGGTCTGTCCGGCGCTTTCCCCCACGTTGGAGACCACGCGGAAGCCATCCAGCCCCTGTTCCTTCGCCAATCTGGCGATGACGGCAAAGGCATGGGCCACCACAGAGGCATTCCCCTCGTCGATGCAGGCGGCGGAGTCGATATGTTCCCTGGGGATCACCAGGAAATGCACCGGCGCCTGGGGAGCGATATCCTTGAACACATAGATCTGTTCATCCTGATACAGGCAGTCGGAGGGGATCTCCCCTGCCGCGATCTTGCAGAAAAGGCAATCCTTCATACGATCATACCTCTTACAGCTTGGAAGCCACGAAGGGCTCCACGCTGTCCAAAGCATCCTGCAGCTTGCTCATGTCCCGGCCGCCGCCCATGGCGCTGTCGGGCTTGCCGCCGCCGCTGCCGCCGGCGATCTTCGTCACGCTGCGGATGATGTCCCCGGCTTTGATACCGGCTGCCACGGCTTCCTTGCCGCAAACCGCCTGGAAAGTGATCTTATCGCCGTTGATGCCGGCCAGCACCACCACGGCCCGGTCGTCCTTTTCCCGGATGCGGTCGCCGGCGCTGCGGAGCCAGTCTGCGCTCACGCTGCCCGCATTCACGGCGGCGACGCGGAAGCTGCCGACGGCCTTGGCACTGCCAAGGATCTCGCCGATCTCCGCCCGGATGAGCTGATCCTGGAGCTTTTCCGCCGCCTTATGGCTTTCCTTCAGCTCCGTCATCACGGCGGCGGCGCGATTGCGCAGCTCTGCCGGAGAGGTCTTGAGGGTCTCAGCCAGGTCCTTTTCCATCCGGTCCGCCGCCGCCATGTTCTCCAGGCAGCGCTTGCCGGTGATGGCCTCGATACGCCGCACGCCGGCGGCCACGGAGAATTCCGAGAGGATATGGAAGGAACCGACCCGGGCGGTATTGCTCAGGTGGGTGCCGCCGCAGAATTCCTTGGATACGTCGCCCATGGTGACGACCCGGACCACATCGCCGTATTTCTCACCGAAGAGGGCCATGGCCCCTTCCTTGCGGGCTTCGTCGATGGGCATTTCCTTCACGGTGACGGGCAGATCGTCCAGCACTTCCTCGTTGACCAGGGCTTCCACCTGCCGGAGCTGCTCCTCTGTGATGGCTTCATAATGGGTGAAGTCGAAACGCAGCTGGTCCGCCATGACGAGAGAGCCGGCCTGCTGCACATGGTCGCCCAGCACCTTGCGCAGAGCCGCCTGCAGCAGATGGGTGGCGCTGTGGGCGCGCATGATGGCCTGCCGATAGGGTACGTTCACCTTTGCAAGAACGCTGTCCTCCGTATGGAAAGCGCCCTTGCGGCAGACGCCGTGGTGCAGATACTTGTCGCCCTTGCTGATGAGGACGTTGGTCACTTCAAAAATGCTGCCGTCGGGGAGCTCCAGGGTGCCGATATCGGCGCTCTGGCCGCCCTTTTCCCCGTAGAAGGGGGTCTTGTCCAGCACCAGGATGCCTTCCTTCCCCTCGCCCAGGGTGCCGCTCAGCTCGCCGTCCTCCACGATGGCCAGGATCTTCCCTTCTCCGGAAAGCTCCGTGTAGCCGGTGAAAGCGGTGGGGGTGTTGTCCAGGCCCAGCTCGATGCTCTTCCAGGCTTCGGACATATCGCCCCGGGCGGCGCGGGCCCGGTCCTTCTGCTCCTGCAGGCAGGCGTTGAAGCGTTCCCGGTCCACGGTCATGCCCTGCTCCTCCGCCATCTCCTCCGTCAGGTCGATGGGGAATCCATAGGTATCGTGGAGCTTGAAGGCGGCGTCGCCGGAGAAGACCTTGGCCTGCTCCTTGCGGAAGCCGTCCATATAATCGTTGAAGATCACCAGACCCGTGTCGATGGTGCGGGCAAAGCTCTCCTCCTCCGTGCGGATCACGCGGGTGATGTAGCTCTGGCGCTCCTTCAGTTCGGGATAGGCTCCCCCGTTCTCATGGACCACCATGTCGCAGACCTGATAGAGGAAGGGCTCGTGAACGCCCAGCAGACGCCCGTGGCGGGCAGCCCGGCGCAGCAGGCGGCGCAGCACATAGCCCCGGCCCTCGTTGGAGGGCAGGACGCCGTCGGCGATCATGAAGGTGGAGGAACGGATATGGTCGGTGATGATGCGCAGAGAAACGTCTTTCTCGTAGCTCTGGCCGTAGGTGGCGCCGGTGATCTCGCTGACCTTGTGGGTGATGTTCATCACCGTGTCCACATCAAAGAGGCTGTTGACCTCCTGGCAGACGACGGCCAGACGCTCCAGGCCCATGCCGGTGTCGATGTTCTTCTGGCTCAGGGGGGTATAGTTGTCGTGTCCGTCGTTGTTGAACTGGGTAAAGACCAGGTTCCAAACCTCGATATAGCGGTCGCAGTCGCAGCCCACGGTGCAGTCCGGCTTGCCGCAGCCGAATTTCTCGCCGCGGTCATAGTAGATCTCGGAGCAGGGGCCGCAGGGGCCGCTGCCGTGCTCCCAGAAGTTGTCCGCCTTGCCGAAGCGGAAGATGCGGTCCTCGGGGATGCCGATCATCTCATGCCAGAGGTTCCAGGCCTCGTCGTCGTCCTGATAGACGGAGGGATAGAGCCGGTCCGGATCCAGGCCGATCCACTGGGGGGAGGTCAAAAACTCCCAGGCCCAGGAAATGGCTTCCTTCTTGAAATAATCGCCGAAGGAGAAGTTGCCCAGCATCTCAAAGAAGGTGCCGTGGCGGGCAGTCTTGCCGATATTCTCGATGTCCGGCGTGCGGATGCACTTCTGGCAGGTGGTCACACGACGGCGGGGCGGCTCCTGCTCCCCGGTGAACCAGGTCTTCATGGGGGACATGCCCGCATTGATCAGCAGCAGAGAGGGATCGTTCTGAGGGATCAGGGAGAAGCTGGGCAGCCGAAGATGCCCCTTCGTCTCAAAAAAGCTCAGATACTTTTCCCGCAGCTCATTAAGTCCATATTTTTCCAATTCTATCAACCTCCGAATTCGGAACTGTTCACAAAGTAGTTAAACTGATCCATGGTCGCAAAGAAATTGTGGCTTCCGCTCTTATTCAGCGCATAGAAGTAGTAGCCGGTGCTTTCCGGGGCCAGGGCCGCGCGGATGGAAGCCAGGCCCGGATTGGCGATGGGTCCGGGCGGCAGACCCGTGTACTTATAAGTATTGTAGGGGCTGTCGATCTCCAGGTCCGCGTTGGTGAGGCTCTCCTTGCGCTCCTCCAGGGCATACTGGATGGTGGCGTCGATCTGCAGATAGGGGTAGTAGCTGCTGTTCAGCCGGTTATAGATGACCGAAGCGATGGTGGGACGCTCCGCGTCCTTGCCCGCCTCCATCTCCACCAGAGAAGCGACGGTGATGATCTCATGGAGAGAATAGCCCATTTCCCCGGCCTGCAGGCGCATTTCCATGTTGACCTTGGAATTGAAGTTAGACAGGAATTTGTCTATGGCGTCCTCGGGATCGGAGGGCGCGTAGAATTGATAGGTATCCGGGAAGAGATAGCCCTCCAGCCTCGTATCGCTGCCATAGGGCAGGTCCTCCAGGAAATCATATTTGAATTCATGGTTGGCCGCACATTCCAGAAGCGTCTCATAGGGACAGACGCCGTGATCCGCCAGGATCTGGAAGGTCTGTTTCAGGGTCTTGCCCTCCGGGATCATGACCGTGACGGTGGCCCGCTCCTCGATGTTGGATTCGCTCTGGTGCATGGCGTGGACCATAGCGTTGTAGTCCAGCTTGGTGGACAGCTTATAAACGCCCGGGTCCATCTTGGTTTCCGCATTCATCAGCTTGGCAAACAGGCGGAACAGCCGGGGGTATTTGATGAGGCCCTTGTTGTAAAGCTCGGCGGAGACCTGCTTCATGTCCAGCTGCTCGCCCACATAGACCTCTGCTTCCACATAATCCTTGTTGAGGGAGAGGACGTCGTCCGCCGCCAGCCAGCCCACAGAGGCCAGGATGACGCTGACGCAGATCACGAAGCCGAAATACATGAGACCGCCCCGCAGGCCGGTGTGATAACTGCGCTTGCGCCGAATGGGACGATAGTCCCGGGCGGTAAAGACGGGTTCCGCCGGCGGCGCGGCGCGGCGCTTGACCGCGCTTTTGTCATCCGCAGCTTTGCTCTCTGCCTTTTCCCTTTTGGCGCGGCGACGCTCCGCCGCTTCCCGCTGGGGCTTTATCTCCTCGGCTTGCTTCTGCTTCTCGCTGAGATCCTCCATCTCCTCTTTTTTGAAGACATGGGTGGCGTCGCCTTCCAGCTCCTGGAGTTCTTCCTCGGAAAAGACCTCTTTCAGGATCTCCTGATTCATGCCGCTGAAGAGCTCCTTGGCGTCCATGGGCCGCTCTTCTTCCGGCTGTTTTTCCGGCGTTTCCTCCGGCGCGGTCTCCTCCGCCGGCTCCGTCCCGGAGGGTTCCAGCAAATGGTCGGTGACCGGGCCCTCCGCCGATGCGGTCCCGATCACGGGGAAAACGTGGGTCGCTTCAGACACGGCCTGGGAAGGCGCTTTCTCCGCTTCCGCACGCTTAAAGGCGGGTTCTTCCTCATAAACGCTGACGTCTTCGCCGTCGAAGCCTTCCATGGCAGCCGTCACTTCGGCGGCCAATTCCTCCAGCGCCGGGGCAGAAAGCGTAGCGCCCGCAGGGGGCTTCATCCCGGGCTTTTCGGCGTCCTCGGGCACCTGCCAGCCAAAGGCCAGCAGCACCTCAGCCAGAGCTTCGTCGGTGATCCGTCCGCCGGTGGTTTCCTCCGAAGGTTCCGGAGGTTCTTCCCCGCTGCCACCCGCTCCGCCGGTCTCCTGTGCAGGCTCCGTATCGCCGGGCTTTTCTTCCGACGTCTGCGCCAAAGCGTTCAGCGCGTCTTCCGCCGCCGTTTCCGTCGCGGCGGCCAGGGGCTCCTGCTCTTCCACGGCAACATTATCAGCCGGAGAAGCGTCTTTCGCTTCTTCGGCAGTCATTTTCGCGGTCAGTTTTTCTTTCCATTGCTTTCCTACGCCGGAAAGCCGACTCTTGATATCCGTCGTCACACTCTCCCAATGAAGCACATAGTATAGGCCGAAAGGGGCGGAAAACACTTCCGCTGCCGAACCGGCTCCCGTCTGACCTTATCCGCGCGGGGCGGGCGCTGCGTCAACAGCGCGGGGAAAGGAATCAAAACATGTTCTGTTCCAACAATAACAGCTGCTGGATCTGGATCATCCTGATCCTCTTCATTCTGTTCTGGAGCTGCGGTGGCTGCGGCTTCGGCGGCAGCAACTGCGGCGGCTGCAATCACAATTGCGGCTGCAACTGCAACTCGGGCTGCGACAACTGCTGCAACAGCTGCTGCTGATCACCGGCGCGGGGGGCTCCGACTCGGGGCCTCCCATGCGCCCGTTCAGAAGCGCAGCACCCGGCTCTCCGTCACCAGGCAGCGGACGGCGCAGTCATGCGCCTCCCGCGGGACTTCCTCCAGCAGCAGACGATCCCGGGCCAGGCCCACGGAAAACAGATCATGGGCGCTGAGGAAGCGGTCATAATAACCGCCGCCCTGCCCCAGCCGATAGCCGGTCAGATCAAAGGTCAGGGCAGGCACCAGGATCAGATCCCCGTCCTCCGGCTCCAGCCTGGGCGCGTCCGCATCCGGTTCCGGAATGGGCACGACGCTGCCATCGGTGAGATTGCCGGGCTCGTACTCGGCAAAGAACATCTGCCCCTCGGGCAGGCTCACCGGCAGAGCCACGGTTTTACCCTCTTCGAGCAGGCTGCGGATCAGTCTGCGGGTGTCCACCTCCCGGCGGACGCTCAGGTAAAGGAAGATGCGCCGCGCTTCCCGCAGTTCCGGCAAGGCTGATAAATTATTATAAATAGCTTCGTCGCTTTTTTCAAGTTCTTTTTCATCCAGGGCTGCGATTTGTGCACGCAGGGTCCGCCGCGCCGCCCTTTTCCAGCTTTTCAAATCCTGCATAATTCCTCCACCGCCCGGTCCACCTCCGCGCCGATCTCCTCCACGCTTCTCTGGACGCCTGCCACGCCGCAGTCCAGCCTTCGCCAGGCGCAGAGCCCGGCGGCCTGACGGGCCGCCTCTATGCTGGCCGCCAGATAGCTTTCGTCCCGCTCGTGGATGTCCGCATGGGTGTTGGTCTCCGATTCCCGACGGCGGAGGTGCTGCAAGGACACGGCGAGGTCCACATCGCAGAAGAGCACCAGATCCGGAGCCGGAAGGCCGAGCTTGTCATATTCAAATTCAAAGAGCCAGCGGAGATAGTCCTCCCTTTCCGCCGCGGGGAGCTTGGAAGCCTGGTGGACCGCATTGGAAGTGGTATAGCGGTCTGTGACGATGAGGCCGCCCGCCTCATAGTATGCGCCCCAGGATTTCTTGTAGGAAGCATAGCGGTCCACGGCGAAGAAGGCGGAAGCCGCATAGGCGTTCACGTCCGAGGGCTTGTCCCCGAATTCCCCCGCCAGATACATACGGATCAGGGCTGAGGAGGGTTCGTCATACTGGGGAAAAACCAGGCTGCGGAAATCCCGGCCCTCCCGTTCCAGCCGCTGGCAAAGGCGGCGGTATTGGGTGGATTTTCCGGAACCGTCCACCCCTTCAAATACGATCAGCTTTCCCATGCTTGATCCTCTCCAAAACCACCGACATCAGAAAGATGGGCAGCTTTATCATTCTTTTGATCCGGCTGGGCTGACTGATGAGCCGGTACAGCCATTCCAGCCCCGCCTTGCACCATGCTTCCGGCGCGCGCTTCACGTCACCGGCGAATACGTCCATGCTGCCGCCGACGCCCAGCATCAGCGCATCCCCCACCTCGTTCCGGTGGGCCGCCATCCACAGCTCCTGCCGGGGGAAACCCAGGCAGACCAGGATCAGCCGCGCGCCGGACTCCCGAAGGCGGGCAAGCACGGGGGCATCCTCCCGGAAGTAGCCGTCGCCGCAGCCCACGACCCGCAGGCCGGGGTGCTTTTCACAGAGCTTCTCCCCCGCCCGCTCCGCAACGCCGGGCTTCGCGCCCAGGAGATAGATGGGCAGGTCCGCTTTTGCCGCATATGTCAGCAGCGCTTCCGTCAGCTCGATGCCGGGTACCCGCTCCTTCAGAGGCGTACCCAGGATCTTCGCGGCATAGATGATGCCGATCCCGTCGGGGATCACCAGGTCCGCTCCGTTGAGGGCGGCCTTCAGCTCCGGCATTTTTCTTGCCAGCCAGACGATCTCGGGATTGGGCGTCACCACATAATGGCCGCCCGGTTCCTCCAACAGCGCCCGGCAGCGGTCTCCGGCTTCGCCCAGGGTGACGGGATCAAAGCCGACGTCTTTTACTGCAATACGCATTGACGGAATACCTTCCCGATGCTGTCATGGATCACCAGGTCCGCGCTGGAATCATAGGGCGTGGTGGACTTGTTGATGAGCACCAGCCTCTTGCCCCGATAATAGTCTACCAGCCCGGCTGCGGGATATACCGTGAGAGAGGTCCCGCCCACGATGAACATGTCCGCCTTGCGGATCAGGCGCACCGCCTCCTCCATATCGCCGTCGTGGAGGCTTTCCTCATAGAGCACCACATCCGGCTTCACGATGCCGCCGCATTTGTCGCAGCGGGGCACGCCCTCCTGCTCCAGGAGGTATTCCACGGGGAAGGCTTTGCCGCATTTCATGCAGTAGTTTTTCAGGGTGGTGCCGTGGAGCTCGATCACCTTCTTGCTCCCGGCTTTCTGGTGCAGCCCGTCGATATTCTGGGTCAGCACGCCCAGCAGCTTGCCCTCCGCTTCCAGCTTGGCCAGCGCCAGATGGCAGTCGTTGGGCTTTGCCTCCGGATAGAGCATTTTTTCCTTGTAAAAGCGATAGAACTTCTCCGGCCAGCGGACAAAATAGCTGTGGCTGATGATCTCCTCCGGCGGCTCGGAGTATTTCTGATTATATAAGCCGTCCACGCTGCGGAAGTCCGGGATGCCGGACTCCGTGGAGACGCCTGCGCCGCCGAAAAAGACGATTCTCTCGCTCTCCTCAAACCACTGCTTCAAGGTCTCGATCGCCTCGGACATGCTGCTCACTCCCTTGGCCGCAGAAGGCGGCAAACCGCCCGATCTGCGGAGTTTTTTATAATGTACCACCTTCGGCTTTTCTTGTCAAACAGCTTGCGCCGCTTGCAATCCTAGGCGATTCCATGGTAAACTTGCCCAAGGAAAGAGGTGCGTTTGCCATGCCGGAAAAGATCTTTACCATTCCCATCAACGAGGCCTTTGATACAAAGGACGGGTGTCCCCTGTGCCGGATGCGGGACAAGCTGGAGGAGCAGACGCTGGAGAGCGCCCTGGGAGCCGCCATGATGGAACCCGCCATCCGCATCGAGATGAATCGGGAAGGCTTCTGCAATCCCCACCTCCTGGCCATGTATCGGAAGAAGAATAAGCTGGCCCTGGGCCTTATCCTGGAAAGCCGCCTGGATGAGCTGACCGGCATGCTGGGCGAACCTGCCGGGCGGGGCAAGCGGGGTCTTTTCGGCAAGAAGGAGGACAAGGGCGACGCGACCGAGGTGCTGGCGGAGCAGGCAAAAAGCTGCTACGCCTGCAAGCGCATCCGCAACACGGAATACCGCTATTGTTCCAACACAGCCTGGCTCTGGGAAAGCGACGAGGCCTTCCGGGAAAAGCTGAAAGAGCAGCCATGGTTCTGCCTCACCCATGCTTCCATGCTGCTGCGGGTAGCCAAGGAAGAGTTGAAGGACGGCCCTTATGCCGCGCTGTACGAGGCCGTTACAGGGCGGATGCGGGAAGCGCTGACGCAGCTGCGGCAGGACGTGACGGCTTTCACCGTCAGTTTCGACCATCGGAATGCGGACAAACCCCTTTCGGAGGCGGAGCGGACTTCCCTGGAACGGGCGACGAAAATGCTGCGCTAGCATTAACGTGTTTACGGCTCAGAGAAACCATAACTCCCATATGACGAAACGAAACATCCTTCAGGGAGGTGCGGCATGAGAAAGAAGAATATGGTCCTGATCCTGCCATTCCTTGCTTTGGCCGCAGGGGTTTTTAGTGGATCCTGTTTCATCTATGCCGGCCGTGGGATGCTTCCATACATTCTTGCAGGGGGCCTCTGTTATCTGGCCTCCGTCAGCGCCGCTGTTCTCATTCATCATGACATTAAGGGGATCACGGGAAAGCACCTGCGCAGGGCGCAGATCCTGACGGCGATCCTGAGCATTCCCCTTGTTGTCTGTACGGTCGCCTCGTTCCTGCAGGTGTGCGGCGTCCGGGCGCTCATACCGCCGCATATGACGAGCGGCAATTGGTTCCCCGAATTCTCCTTCAAAGAAGATAAGGAAAGCATTGACATGGATTCGCCCTTGGTCAAAACGGACGGATTCGTGAATATCGACGAAGCGGAAACAGAGTTTACGTTTTATGACTCGAACGCATTTGAACGCGCAAAGCTGGAATTAGGCGACGACAGTCCTGTCGTTTTTTTCGTATACAGAAGCCTATGATAAAGCCAAGGACGTTTGGCGCATACAGATCCATAGACAAGACAGTGTTACCCTCCATGAAATACGGTTTGCAACCGTTTATCTCAGCGGAAAGGGCGTTACCCTGCTGATCGTTTACGACGAATAACGAAAGGAACACCGCACGATCATGGTGCGGTGTTTCCTTATTTTGCGTTGTTTCCATATTCCGACCTTCTCCGCTTCTTCCGTTATTTCCCGGAATAATCCTTTTTTCGCGGCAAAACATAAGGTCATGAAGACGAAAAAAAGCGGCAGGCAGACGGTTTGCTTCATGGATCCGCCCTCCATCCTCGGTTACGCTGCCGTCGTTGGGAAAAAGGAGGGGGAAGGCCCCCTGGGCGGCAGCTTTGACCACATCTGCGAGGATTCCTATTTCGGAGAAAAGAGCTGGGAAAAGGCGGAATCCGCCATGCAGCGGCTTGCCTTTTTCAAGGCGCTGGACAAGGCGAAGATCGCCCCCTCTCAGCTGGACTATCTCTTTGCCGGGGACCTGCTGAACCAGTGCACCGCTTCCACCTTTGCCATGCGGGACAGTGCGGTGCCTTACCTGGGCCTGTTTGGGGCGTGCAGCACCATGGCCGAGGGGCTGGGGCTGGCTGCCATGATGATCGACGGTGGGTATGCGGACTATACCTGCGCCGTTACCTCCTCCCACTACTGTTCGGCGGAGCGGCAGTTCCGGGCGCCGCTGGAATACGGTTCACAGCGTTCCCCCACCGCCCAATGGACCGCCACGGCTGCCGGGGCCGCCATTCTTGCCGCCCAGGGCAGCGGCCCCTATGTGACGGCGGTCACCACAGGCTGCATCCGGGACGCGGGTATCGCGGATATCTCCAATATGGGGGCGGCTATGGCGCAGGCGGCTTACGACACTGTCAACCGGCATTTTGAGGATCTGCGGCTGACGCCCGGCGATTATGACCTGATCGTGACCGGGGATCTGGGAAGGGTCGGACGGGGCATCGTGCTGGACCTGTTCCGCCGGGACGGTGTGGACATGGCGCCTGTCTATGACGATTGCGGCGTGCTGCTCTACGACCAGAAAAAGCAGGATGTACACGCCGGCGGTTCCGGCTGCGGATGCAGCGCGGCGGTGCTCTGTTCCCTGCTGCTGAATGGGATGCGGGCCGGACGGTGGAAAAAACTGCTCTTCTGCGGCACCGGGGCCCTCATGTCCCCCACTTCCTCCGGTCAGGGGGAAAGTATTCCCGGCATCTGCCACGCAGTAGCGATCTCAGCGACGAGGTGAACGGCATGTTACTGGATTTGTTGAAGGCTTTTCTTGTGGGCGGGCTGCTGTGCGCAGGTGCACAAGTGTTGATCGACAGGACGAACCTGACCCCTGCACGCATCCTCAGCGGATTAGTGGTGCTCGGGGTGCTGCTGGGCGCAACCGGGGTCTATGGGCCTCTGGCGGACTGGGCCGGTGCGGGGGCAACGGTCCCGCTTCTGGGCTTCGGCAGTCTTTTGGCAAAGGGTGTGCGGGAGGCTGTGCAGGAAAAGGGCGCGCTGGGCATCCTGACAGGCGGGCTCACCGCCGCCTCCGGCGGTATCGCCGCCGCAGTTATCTTTGCATTCCTGACGGCGCTTGTTTTCAGGCCCAGGGAGAAAGGGTAAGGGCTAAGCCTTGCCCTTTCTCCTTGTATTGGTTATAATACTATTATGAAGGGTCAGCAAAGGAGACGGCATTATGGACGAGCAGAGCTTACATAATATTGATTTATTACGAAATGAACTGGAACATGCCGACCGGATTCTGGTTGGCGCCGGCGCCGGTCTCAGCGCTTCGGCTGGACTAAGCTACCTGGACGAGGCGGTATTCCGGGAGCATTTTCCGGAGATGTACGCTCTCGGCTATCGCTGCCAATATGAACTTGTGGGCATGAAGGACGAGGAATGGTCCGTCGGTCGAAAATGGGCCTACTGGGCTACCCATATCCATTATGTGCGGGAGGTGCTTCCTCCCCTGCCCCTCTATGCGGAGTTGAAATCGCTGCTGGAGGGCAAGGATTTCTTTGTGGTGACCTCCAATGCGGATCGCCAATTCATGCGCGCCGGCTTCCCCATGGAACGGGTGTTTGAATACCAGGGCAATTATGACGTGCTGGCCTGCTCCAAGCGCTGCTGCAAGCACACCTGGGAAAGCCTGCCCTCCCTGCGGAAAGTGCTGGAGTATATCGATCACGATACCTTTGAGTGCCGTGAGGAGGGACTTCCCCGCTGCCCTTACTGCGGGGAACTGGCGGAGATCGCTTTTCGTCCGGAGAATTACGATGAGGGCTTCCAGCGTTATGCGGACTTTGTGAATTCCAGCGCGGAAATGCGTCTGTGCATCCTCGAACTGGGCGTGGGATTCAACACCCCCGGCGTCATTCGCTGGCCCTTTGAGAAATTCACCCGGCTGATTCCCGGAGCGAAGCTCTTCCGGGTCAATCGGGGTTACGCGGACATTCAGCATCCCGGCTACCCCAAAGTACCCAAGGACCTGGCAGGCCGGGCTTTCTCCCTTCCCCTGGACGCGGGGGAAGTGATCCGCGCGCTGGGCAGCGCGGATTGACAACTGAGACCGGGCGTGGTACACTTCCGGTGCTGGAGGGTTACCGAAGCGGTCATAACGGGGCGGTCTTGAAAACCGTTAGGGGGAAACTCCACGCGGGTTCGAATCCTGCACCCTCCGCCATCGTCGGAGCGGACTACCTATCGTTCGCTCCGACCTTTTTCAA
>JAEEGK010021639.1_pt1 | contig 13576 bp, 6 predicted proteins | sample 8958771 | NCBI WGS metagenome assembly JAEEGK01 (sample SAMN16246547, study PRJNA631951) | gut metagenome | biome: gut microbiome; feature: rumen; material: SC-attached | host: Bos | place: Iran: Karaj | collected 2018-10 | reverse complement strand
TTTGTTTTATTGAAATAAAAGAAAATAATTCTTGAATTACATATTTAGAATGAATATTAGAAAGTTTCATTTTTTATATAAATAAAATAGTTAATAATTAATTAATAATATATTTTAAGGTATTTGATAATTATTATTTTATTTTAATAATATTTTTTAATGAAAAAAAATATTTTATTTATTAATTATGCCTCATTTTTTAATGATTATGATGATAACAGCAAATATGAGTCTTCATTTTGGTCATTTTTTTGTTATTTTTTTTATTGATATTTTTCTTATTATTATATTAAGTATTATTAATTCAAAAAATCATTTTTATCATCATGTAAATATTATATTTTGTATTGGTGTTCTTACTTTTTTTCAATCTTATAAATTTGAATTATCTTATAAATTAATTTTTGATTATTTTATTGAAAAATATTATTTATATTTAATTAATGAAGATATTATTAATAATGCTGATATTGGAGTTTGTTTAACCTCATCTGATGATTTTGAAATAATTAAAATGAATAATGAAATGGAAGAAAATAATGAAATAATTGATTTAGAAAATGACAAAAATAAAAAATTTCTATTATATAATTTACTTTATAAAAAAAAATATAATGATAATAAAAAAGAAAGTGAAAAATTAAATTTATATCAAGCTATTGATGAAATAACAACAAATTATATTTCAAATGGTAAAATTGAAGATTTAAAATATTTTGTTCCTTTAGGTAGATTTAAAACAAAACATGGGACAAAACTTTTTAATGTTAAATTTAAAAGAATTTATTCAAATAAAGATAATAAAAATCAAAATAATAAAAATGAATCAGACTCTAATACTACAAATCAAATTATTAATATGTTAAATATAAGTGACTTAATTCAATTTAATCAAATTCAAAAAAATATAATGACAACAACAACAAATATAGATTCTCATTTATCAGAAAATAATATTAATCAAATACAAAAATCATTTAATTATAAATTTATTTTTACTTTAATTGCAGAAAATAGAAAAGAATTAAGAATGAAAATAGAGAAAATTTATCAAAAATTAATTTTAACAAAAATGGAAGAAGAATTTAAACCAATTCAATGTGTAAAAGATTTAATTGATAAAATTATAAAAGAAAAAGAAAAAATTGAAGATAAAGAAAAAGATAATAGTGATTTTTTACCTGAATTATTATTTAAAACACAAAAAACAAATAAAAATAAAATTAAAGATTTTCAAAAAATTTATGATGATGAAGAAAAAAGAAGTTTAAGTTCAATAGAATCAGGATTAGAAAATAATATTTATAATAATATTGAAACATTTTCATATATAAAATATATAGTAGAAACAATTAAATTAACAGTTTTAGATTTATCAGAATATATACAAATTCATAGTACAATAAAAAAGAAAAATGAAAAATTTGAAGTTCAACAATATTATTTAGGTGATTTAAGAGATTATATTGAAGGAATTTCAAATGCATATTTAAATTTAATAGATAAGAATTTAAATATAATAACAAGAATGGATATTAATTTAACAAAAAGAAGTTTTGAAATAGATAAAGATAAATTAAATCAAATAATATCAAATTTAGTAAGAAATGCAATAATAAATACAAAAAATAAAAATAACATATATATTGATATAGAAAAAATGAAAGAAAATGATTTAAAACATTTTGAATTTGATTCAAATAATAATTTATTTATTAAACAAAATACTCTTGGTTCACCAAATTCTCCTTTTATTTCTCATCAAAATTCAAGTATTGAATTAGGATTAGTAATTACAATTGAAGATACAGGACAAGGAATAAGTAACGATTTAAAAAATAATATTAATAATGATGGAGAAAATTTTTATAGAATTGATACAAATGATACTAAATTTGATACTAATCATACTAAAGATAATATTACAACAGAAAAAAAGAATAAAAAAGGATTAGGTACTGGATTAAAAATTTGTAGAAAATTATCAGATGAAATTAATGTTAAATTAAAATGTCAAATTAAATCTAATAATCAAGGAACTATTTTTAAAATTTTTTTAAAGACTGAATTATTAGATTAATTTGAATATTTTGTTTATTGTTATTTTATTTTTGTTTTAAAAAATTTTGTTTATTTATTTATAAATGTTACTATAGAAATATATAAAATTTAATGAAATGAATTTATTATTAAATTATGAACTAATATATCTTTTTTTTTTATTTTTAAAGATTAATAAATGTTTTTTTTTAAATTTTTGTTTTAATTTAATCGTTAAAATGGAATTTCATGAAAATTTTTTTGATGAAAATAATCTTGATTTTAATAAGGAAAATATTAAAAAATTCAAAAATAAATTTAGAACAGATGTAAGAGAAACAATAGGAAAAGATTTAAGAGAAGCATATTTAAGAATATTAAATAGACAATATGAGCATTTAATAGATAAATATTTAAAAAATCCAAATAAAACTTTAATGACAAATGAAAGTTTTTTATCTCAAAGTATGATGTTAAGTAAATCCCAATATTTAAATAGATCTCAATCATCAGTATTATTAAGAAGAGCAAAAACAAAGAAAAAAAAAGGAAATTTAAAATATATTTTAGATTATGAATTTTTAAAATATTCACCTAAAAAATTTATTGATAAAAAAAAAAAGAAATTTGATAATAAAGATTTAGAAGAAATAAAAAAAGATGATAATATAAATGAAAAAAATCAAAAAATTAATTCTAATAATTTTAATAGTAATAATAATATTAACAATCCAAATTCTTTTTTAAAAGAAAAAAGTAAATCAACAAAAGAATTTCCATTTCAAGAAGAAGAAAGATTAACTTTATATGAAAAATATTTAGTACAAAAAGAATTAAAAGAAAATCAATTAGAATTAGAAAGATTAAAAAAAAGAGAAGAAGAAAAAGAATTTCATAAACCAAAAAAATATATGAGTGAAAAATCAAGAAAACTTGTAAAGAATACAAAACCAATTTATGATAGAATAAATGAAATTAAACTTAAAAAATTAGAAGATTTAATTAGAATAAAATTACAAATTGATGATGAAAATAATTATAAAAATTTAAAAGATAAAATAAATTTTGAAAATATAAAAAAACAAAATAAAAAAAATGTAAATTCTCCTAATTTTGAATCATTTAATGATTGGTATATTCAAAATGGAAATTGGGAATTAGCAAAAAAGGAAAAAATTCATAATAAAAAAATGCAACTTGAAGCTTTTAATTCTTCTAAAAGTAATGAATATTGTTCTTTTCATCCACAAATTAATAAAAATAAATATTATAATAAAAAAAGTAATGAAGATTTTGGAACGAGATTATATAATTAATAACAAAAATGAACAACAAGAATTATATTTATCAAAATTTTATCATAATTTAATAACAACTATTAATGATTTATTAGGTACTTGGACTAATTTAGAAGTTTTTGTTCAATCTGCTTTTGCTCAACAACAAATGGAAGTTTTACCTTCAAAATAAAAAAAAATTTATTCAATAGAAAAAAAAAACCATTTAAAAAAATAAAAAAATAATTTTTATTTTAATTTTTCCAAAGTTTAAAAATAAAAAAATATTAAAAAAATATAATCAAAATGGAATAGTTGTTCCAAATAATGATAATGAAGATCATAATCAACAATTAATTCAAGGACAAGATAATTCAGATGTTTCACTTTCAGTCAATACTCCTGCAATGATACAAACATATACAATTAGAAATCCAATTTATCTTAAAAAAGAAACATTATCTTTAGAAAAAGATGCTGAAAATAATAATATATATTATATAAAATTTAATTATGATTCTTTAGTTGATTTTGATTTATATATTAATTTCAATGTTCAACTTAATAAACAAGGAAAAAAAACTTTATTACCAAATACAAATGAAAATCAACATTTATTATCTTATGTCCCTAGTCAAAATTTTCAAAGTAAAGGAATAACTTTTAAAAATTTACCAAAAGGTGAAAATATTCCTTTTTTTGAACCTCAAGCATTTATTGATATAAATTATTTTGAAAATAATAAAATATTAAATCCAGAAAATTTAAATAATAATAATGAAGATAATAATATTGAAAATAAAGAAAATATTAATAAAAAAGATTTATATTATGATATTTGTATTGAAATAGTTCCAATATTTGATGAAGATTCACAAGAAAATAAAGAAAAAAATGAAATTTCTTTAATTACATTATGTAAAATTATAATTGAAGAAAATGAGACACATCATCATATAATTAGATGTGAATTACAAAGATTAAAAACTTATAATATATATATTAATATGTTTGATATATTTAATTGTGCATTAGATTCAGGTGAATGTTTAATTTGTTGTACTGAATTGAGAAATACTGTATTTTTACCTTGTAAACATTCTTGTACTTGTAATACTTGTGCTCATTCTTTAAGAATGAGAAATAGTACTTGTCCAATTTGCAAAAAACCTATTAATGATTTACTTATTATTGATGTTGAAGAAGATAAAGAAAATAATGTTAGTAAAGTTGAAAATAATTTTATTGAAAATGATCCACAAAATCTTAATAATAATATTATGAATAATAGTGAAATACATGATGAAGATGAAATTATGAATAATTAAAGTTAATTTATAGTAAAAAAATTTTAAATTTTTTAAATTATCAAAACAAATATATAAAAATATTTAAAAAAAAAAATAAAACATAAAATAAAATAAAAACCAAATAATAAATAATTAATAAAACACGTAACTTATATATAACCCAAAAAAAAAAAAAAATCCAATTTAAAAAAAAAAAATGAGTAGTAGTGTAAAAGTAGTAGATCAAAGTCACCAAAGTGAATCAAACAACAATGAAAGTCAAACAAAAGAAAACGATGAAGCATCACAATTTATAGTAAAGAGAACAGATCCAAGTGACATATATTACTTTACAGATCCAATAACAAGAGGTGACACAGAATCATCAAAATTAACATTAGAATTTAATCAATTTTTCAATTTAAATGATATTGAAATGGGATATGAAAATTCAACTTTTTCAATAACTGTAATAGATCAAAATGATAATAATTCAATAGTTGGTATTTTTATATTTAATAATACTCCTTTTGCTCCTGTTAAAATTGAAGATCCTGATAATCAAATTCCTAATAATCCTGGTTTATGGGAAGATTGGTTTTATAAAAATTTTGATGAAAAAAAAGTAAATGGACAAAATTCTTTATGGATGATTTATTATGTTTTTGATAGTAAATATTGTGTTAATGAAAGTATTTTACAAAAAATTTTCTTAAAAATTCATTTAAGTTTAACTACAACTTTATCATTTAATGCAAGTGTATTATTTTTATTATCAAAAAATCAAAATAATGAAGTTGAAAATTATCAGAGAGAAAATAATCCTAATGAAAGTCAAAGTGAAGGTAATAATACACCAAGTGCAATTTTTGCTATTCAAACTATGTTAAATTATATGTATGAACACATAAATGAAATTCAAAATGAAAATCCAAATAATTTTATTACATTTATAAATAGAAGAAATGTAGTTTTTCCAATTATTGAAATTAGAATGGGAACTGAATATGATCATGATGATTTAGAAAATATATTTAAAGAACAAACTCCTCCTGAAACAGCAAATCAATTTGAAGATTTTTTCATTGCTAAAATGATTGCTAATCAAGATGATGATAATAAAGTTTTAGTTGGTCAAGTTAATGATAAAGCAATTGGTTTATTAGCAATATCAACTGATATTAATGTTAATTTCTTAGTTCAAAATTTTAAATTAGAAGAATATGATAATTTATTAAAACAAGATTATATGGCTGCTGTTAATTTAAAAAGAATGCAAATCTCAACACAAAAATTAAATACAGCATCTGAAGAAATGAAAAAAATAAATAAAGAATATCGTCAAGAAATAATGAAATGTGAGAGAATAAGTCAAAGATTATTTTTACAAAAATATATTCAAGGAAGAGCAAAAGATATTGATATAATTGATGATATAGAAAAAACTGCACCAAGTAAAGAAGAATTAACAAAAGAAACTGCTACAGAAATTATAAATAAAGTATTAGAAAATTATAAAATTTTATATCCAGAATTAGAAAGATTTGAAGGTAAAATTAAAGTAGAAGAAGGAGAATGTTTATTATCAACTGAATTTGATTTCTTTATTGAAACTTTAGAATTTTTTGGTCTTCCTAAAGGTTATATGCAAGGTGCAGGACATTGGGATGATTGGTTAGAGAAAGAAGCTAAAAAAAGAGAACAAAAAGAACAATTTAGAAAAAAATTAGGACAAGCTTCAAAGACAACTCGTCATAAGAGAGATAAAAAAGAAAATGAACAACCAATTAAACCATCTTACTTTGATTTTTCTCCTTTAGGTAAAGCAATGAGATTATTTAAAGATGGTAATATTACAGTAAGAACATTTTTAAGAAAAACTGTAAAAGAAAATAAAAATTTAATAGCTTCATTTTTTGTTGATGAAAATAATGAACCAAGTGATTTAAGATGTTTTGATATAATGTCATTAAGTAAAAAATTAAATCAAGCTGGAATAAATGTAAGACCTGAATTTGCTGATAAAATTGGTCCTATTTTATTATGTTTTGGTGGTATTCCTTATACTAAAAGAGTTGTTCAAAGAATGCCTGAACATGAAGTTGTTGATATTGTAATTGAGAAAAAAGAAACTAAGAAAAAAAAACAAAAAAAAAAAGAAGTTAAAGAAGAAGAAGAAGTTAAAAAAGAAGTAAAACCTATTAATGTTACTGTTTATGAAGTTTCTATTTCTGATTTCTTTAAAGCAATTGATATGACTTTCCAATATGATAAATTAATGTATGAAATTGGAGAAATTGATGATGAGGATTTTGCTAAAGAATATAATGAATATATGGAAGAAGAAAAAAAAAAATATGAAGCTTCTTTAAAACATGAAAAAAGTGCTTATCAAAAATTAGCTGAAGAGAATATGAAAAAAAATGAAAGTGAAAGTGCAAAAAGTTTAGAAAAATATAAAAATTATTTAGATAGTTATACTGATGAAAATGCTGTTCCACCAACACCTGATGAAGTAATAAATGCTTTTTGTGTTAAATTATTTTTTATTGAACAAGCTTTTGAAAGTAGATCAAGTGATTTCTTATTAAAAGTTTTTGATCAATTTCCAGATAAAGATTATTTAGTTTTAACACAACCACATTCATTTATTGAAAATTCTTTATTAGAACAATTTATTAAAATTGATAAAAAAGTTGATTCTTTATTTGGTGAAGTTTTATATATTATTCATAGAGAAAGTTTAATGATTAATTTATTAAATGTATCATTTGCAACTGAAGAAGATTTAAAAAATTCTACTTATTTATTTGAAAGATTAAATGATAAAAGTTCTCAAATGTATGATTTAGCAACTTATGCTGTTCAAAATAAGGAAAAATCTAAATTTATGTGTGTTGTTTGTAAAATTAATGTTCATATTGTTGGAATTTGTTTATTAAGTAAAGAAGTTAATATTGAATATTATGATAGTCATTTTTCAATTAGAGATTATATGAATTTAGATAAAATTTCTAAATATTTCCATTCTAGAATTGTATTCTTTGAATCACATAAAAATTTCGCTCAATTTACTAAAGTTTTCTTTAAAGAAATATTAAGATTAGTAAATAAAATTGCATTATATTATGAAATTGATCCAGATGCAAAAGATACTCCAAAATTCTTTAATGACTTTATTTTAACAAGAAATAGAAAATTCCCTCATTTTATACAAAAAAAATGGGAATATGAAAAACATTTATATGAAGATGAGAAAATTAAAACTAGAACTGATGGAGAAGAAAGAGATGATTTAGATGAAAAAGAAAGTGATTTTTGTTTATTATATTTATCAAAGAAAATGATGGTTGAAAGTAGAATTGCAAATAATAATAGAATTGTTGTTATTGGAGCAAGTGATACTGGAATTAGTTTTATTGAAAGTTTATTATCAATTCGTTATTTGGAATTTTCATATATTTATTTAATTGCTCCTGGTGGTTTATTATATCATCATATTGAAAATGAATTAAGTAATATGAAAGTTTCTATGAATAATTATCAAATTAAAGATTTAAAAAAATTACTTTTAGAAAAAAGAATAAAAATAATTAATTCAAAAGTAATTGATATAAAACCAAAACAAAAGTATATTCAATTTGAAGATTTATCAATATTAAATTATGATTATTGTGTATTTACAATGGGATTACAAGATCATTTATGGAAAGATTTAAAAGTATTTTGTGATAAGAAATTAGGAGAAAAATTCGCTGAATTTAGAGACACACAAGATAAATTAGATAATCCAAATATGAAAGAAATAACTGCAAATTTAAATGCTTTAGCAAATATTCAAAATAATTTAAAGAATGAAATAACTCAAATGATTTATTCAATTGATAATCCAAATATTTATGAAAAATTCTCAATAACAGATAAAAAAATGATATCATTAAGAAAAAATCCACATTATGAAATTTTATTATATGGTAGAAATTTAAATTTATTATGTTTCATTCAAGGATTAATTAAAAGAAATATTCCACCAAAAAAAATAAAATTAGTAATTCCAAATATAAAATCAGATTTAACAGCAAATAAACAAAATTTAAAAGACGAAAGAAAATTACAACAACTTAGAAAAGAAAAAGGAAATGACTTTTTAAATTTAGATGATGATTTAGATTTTATAAATGGTAACTCATTAGAAGAATGTCCAGATGTTGAAAATTTCATATTAGAAACATTACAAAAAAAAGGAGTTCAAGTATACAAAAATTTCAATTTTTCAGGAGTAAAATTAAAAAGAGAAGAATTTACAGATCCAGCAAATATAAAACCAGAACTTCAAGATTTAGTAATTGAATCATTTAAATTTACTGAAGATGGAAAAGAAAATGATGTTTATTTAACAACAAATTTAATAGTAACTGGTGGAATGTTAGATGTTGATCCAATGATATTTAAATTTATTCATGAAAATGGTTTAGTTTATAATGGTAGAGCAATAATAAATAATAATTTCTTAACTGCTGATAATAGTATTTTTGCAGCTGGAAAATTATGTGAATTTTCACAATGTTATCAATATATTGAAAGACATAAACAATTAAGATTAGAATGTTATAATAGTCAAGAAGTTGGTTATACTTTAGCAAAGTATTTTTTACAAACTATTGATTCACAATTAAATGTTGATGCTAGTGCTTTTGATGATAAAAAATTACCTAATTTTTATTTACCTTTACCAACTGGTTGTTATTTACCTGATGATTATATATTCTTTAAAGCTAAAAGTGTAAAAGAAACTAATCCAAAAATATATCAAAAAGAAAATAATAGACAACCATTAATTTATAATACATTAGATAAAGATGGTTGTTATTTAAGTTTTGGATTTAATATTTTTGGTATAATTGATTCAGTTGTTTATTTTGGTAAAGAAGATTTAGATTATAGAGCATTAGTTTCATTAGTTGGATTACATGAAACATATTTAAATAAATTATTAAATAGATTTGAAGGTGATTTAATTGATAATATTCCTATATTCTTAAGTGAAAATTGGGCACTTGCTTTATATCATGATAAATTTAGTCAACTTGTTATTAAATTAAAAGCAATTTTACATGAAGAAGATATTTATAAAATTGTTTATGATGTTGTTGAAAAAGATGAACCTTTAGATAGAGAAGCTATTACTGGTTTATTATCTAAAGTTGGTAAGAGAACTAAAGCTAAAATTGAATATGAAATTGTTAGTTTTCTTAATGAAAATAGAAATCAATTACCTTTTTATCATATTCCTGCTTTGAAACCTGTTGAAGATAGTACTCAAGATGGTGGATCACGTACTTCTAGTAAGAAAAGTTCCAAGAAAGTTTCTAGACAAGAAAGTGCTAAATAAATATTTTTTTTTTATTGAAATTGTGAATTATTTATACTTTTTTATAATTTATTTTAATATAAAAAAAAAAATAAAAAATTATGTATTTAAATATTATGTTTTTTTATAGTTTATTTTTTATTTTTTTAATTTTTTTGAGAATAATTTAGAATAATTAAAATGTATATTTATTCATATTTAAAATATATTTAAACAAATATTTAGAAAATATGAAAAGTAAAGAGAAAAAGAAAGTAGATAATAAAAGGAAAAAATCAAAACAAAATGATGATATAATGCATTTAGATGTTTTAGAAATGTTAAAAAGTGGTTCAAAAACATCACAAAATATTTTAACGGGATCAAAAGATAAAAGAAAAATAAAAGAGAAAGAAAAAGAAAAAAGCGGTGAGAAAGAAATAAAAAAGAAAAAAATAACAAAAGAACTAGAAATAGAAAAAGAAGAACCAAAACCAAAAAAAAAATCATCCGAAATAAAAAAATCAAATATAAAAATTAAAAAAAACAAAAAAATAATATCAGATTCATCCGAAGACGAAGACTTAATAGAAGAAATAAAAAAAGAAAATTCTAAAAAAACAGCATCAAAGTCAAAATCAAAATCAAAAAAGAAAATAAAATCAGAAGATGAAAACATTTCAATGGAAGAAATAACAGAAGAAATATTAGATTTCCAAAAAACAAACAAAAAAAAAAAATCTTTAGAAAAAAATAAATTTGATAAACTCTTATCAACAACAAATAAAAAAACAAATCGAAAATCAAAATCACCAATAAATGAAATAACAGGACCATTATCAAATGAGACAATAGTATTAACTGGAGAATTTTCAATAACAAGAGATAAATTTACAAATTTATTAAAAAGTTTTGGTGCAAAAGTAACAGGATCAGTAAGTTCAAGAACAACTATTTTAATTCATGGTGATATATTAGAAGATGGTAGAAATTATAAAGAAGGACGAAAATATAAAACTGCAATTGAAAAAGAAGTAAATAATATTTTTAATGAAGAAGATTTTGAAAATTATATGAGAAAATTATTAAAAAAACCAAATTGGTCAATTTTAAATAATGATAATGAAAAAGAAGAAAAAATAAATATTGGTAAAGTTTCATCAAAAAAAGAAAAAAATACAAAAAATAAAAAAAGAGAAAGTGATATAAAAAATAAAGAAAAATCATATATTTTATGGACTGAAAAATATACTCCAAAATCACTTGATGAAATAATAGGAAATAAAACAATAATATCAAAAATAATAAATTGGTTAGATGATTGGGATGATGTAATTTTAAATGGTAAAACTAAGAAAGTAATAACAAAATTTACAAAAGGACAAAAACCACATTTTGAAAATATAAATGCAAGAGCTTGTTTAATAACAGGTGATCCTGGAATAGGAAAAACAAGTTCAATTCGTTTAATTTCAAAATTAAAAGGTTATCAAATTTTTGAAACAAATGCATCTTTACAAAGAAATAAATCAATAATTCAAAGTAATGTTGGTTTTTTATTTAATAATACAACAATTCCATTTAATACTTTAGAAGATATTAATACTAAAAATTTAATTATAATGGATGAAATTGATGGAATGAGTGGAAATGATGATAGAGGAGGAATTTCTGCTTTAATTGATATAATTAAAAAGACTAAAATTCCTATTATTTGTATTGCGAATGATAGACAAAGTCAAAAATTAAAAAGTTTAGTTAATTATTGTTATGATTTAAAATTTAGTAAACCTGATAAAAGACAAATTTCACAAAGAATGTTAAAAATATGTGAAAAAGAAGGAATTAATTGTGAAATGAATGCTTTAGAATATATTTGTGAAAGTTGTGGTAATGATATAAGACAATGTATAAATTTTATTGAAATGTATTCGAAAATACATAAATCAATTACTTTTAAAGATATTTCTCATAATATGAATTCTTTTAATAAAGATTCTTCTGTTATGTTATCTAATTTTGATGCTGCTGTTAAATTATTAAATAATTCTAATTCGAAAAAAATGAGTTTTAGAGAATTATTAGATTTATATTTTATTGATTATGATTTAATTCCTTTATTAATTCATGAAAATTATTTATCTGCTTTTAAATTTGATCATAAGAAAGATATTTTAGATAATTTATCTTTTGAAACTGATTTAATTTCACAAAGTGATATTATTGATAAGAGAATTAGAACAAATCAAAATTGGAATTTATTAGTTGATAGAGGAATTTTAGGAAGTGTTTCTTCTTGTTTTTTTACTAAAGGCGTTGTTCCTTTTCCTAAATTTCCTGAATTAATGGGAAAAATGAGTTCAATGAGAAAAACAAAAAGAGAAATTAAAGAATTAAAAAAATGTTTTTTTGGTTATAATTCTCATAGTATTAAAAATGAAATAGTTCCTTTAGTTTTCACTACAATTATTAATAATATAAATGAAACAAATGAAGATAATAATTTAGATAATTGTATTGAAATTATGAAAAGTTTTAAATTAAATATGGAAATGGTTAAAGAAAATTTAATGGATTTAGCACAAGAAAATATGCAAAAAGAATTTAATAATATTGCTCCAACTGCAAAAAGTGCTTTTACTAGATTATATAATAAAAATTTTAAAACTAGTATTATAAGGAAAAAAGGTTCTAAAAAAGGAAAAGATACTTTAGAAATTAGTAATATTAAATATGATGAAGATGGAAATCCTATTAATGAAGGTGATAATAATAATGATAATAATGATGATGATAATGAAAGTTCTATTATTGATGTTAAAGATGTTAAAAGTAAGAAAAGTAAAAAAAATACTAAAGATAAAAAAATTACTAAAGAAAAAAATAAAGGAAAATCTAAAGGAAGAAAAAATAAAAAAAGTTCTAAAAATTCTCAGAGTTCTAGTTTTATTGATGATTCTGAGGAATATTATTAAAATATTATTTTTTTTAATTGGTTTATTATAGCTTAATTTTATAAATGAAAATTACAACATTAATAAATTAATAAATTAAAAAATTATTTCATTGTTTTTTTTTGTAAGTTTAATTTATGAATTTCTTTATTTAATTGATATATTTTTCTTTTATAATCTTTTATAGATGATTCAATTTGTCCTTTTTCAGGAATTAATTTTTCAATTTCAAATCTTAATTCTTTTGTTTTTATTTCTGTGAACATTATATTTGATTTCTCTTTTTCAATATTATTATTTATTTCATTTGTATTATTTAAGTTATTTTTTATTTTATTTTTTATTTCTTTTATTCTTTTTGATATATCATTTAACTTTCTATTTATTTCTGATTTTTCATCAATACAATTTTGTTTTTCTGTTAAAATTCTATTTGAATTAACCTTAAGTTTATTTATACAATTTATTCTAGAAAAAAAAATATCGTGAGAATAATTAATTTTTTTATTTAAAATATGAATATTACTTTTTTTATTTTGAATCCTCATTGTTTTTAATAATTCAGAATCAAAATTATTTGTATCAATTCTTAAAATATCAATAGGTAAATTTATACAAAAATTATTTTTATCATTCATTAACTTATTAAAGAAAAAAAAATTATAT
>JAEEGK010021637.1_pt1 | contig 13577 bp, 8 predicted proteins | sample 8958771 | NCBI WGS metagenome assembly JAEEGK01 (sample SAMN16246547, study PRJNA631951) | gut metagenome | biome: gut microbiome; feature: rumen; material: SC-attached | host: Bos | place: Iran: Karaj | collected 2018-10 | reverse complement strand
TTTTATAATTAATTTGTTTATTATTATTATTTTTATGATTATTAATAGTATGATTTAAATGATTTATTGTTGATAAATTACTTAAAGTAATTAATTGTTTATTTATATTTTCTGAAATATTAATTCTATTATGTATTAATTTAATATTATTTTGTATAGTGAAAATATTATTTATTGAATTTGGATTGTTAATATTATAGGTTGAACTTAAAGAATTGTTTTGTATAGATTTAGATGTTTTTATTATCTCATATTTTGTTTTTGAAAAAGATTTTGTTAGTTTTGATTTTAAAGGTTTATATTTTTTTTTTATATTCCTTGACATTGTTTTTTTCCTTTTTTTTTGTTTTTTTATTTTATTTTAAAAAGGAAAATTGGTTTTTTTAATTTTTAAATTTTATTTAAATTTATTATTATAAAAATTAAATATTATTTAATTATTTTTTAATTTGACAAAATTTTTTTTTAGATTTAATTTAATTTTTTTCTTTTTTTCAATATTAAAACTTTTATTATATTTTTGTTCTTCATTATTTAAATTCTTATCAATCATTTCAATAACTTTATTTTTTTCTTTAACTAAAACTGCATTTAATCTTTCAATTTTTTTTGAATTATTTGCAACATATTTTTCTTTCCAAATTTCATATTTTTCAGTTTTAGAAAAATTAAAATCTAAATTTTTATTTCTATTATTTAAATTTATATTAGCATTTTCTAATACTGGGACAATGGCATCATCACTTAATTTTTTGGTGGCATCAATTAATTTATTATCATTTTCTATTCTTTCTGTTTTTAATAATTTTACTGTTTTTTCTTTTTTAAAATTATCTTCTAAAATCAATTTAAATTTTCCAATATCTTGTTTTATTATTGTATCATTATTCTTTTTTTTATTTAATAACTTATGAATTTTTTTATTTATTTTATTCTTATTTATTATTTTATGTAATGCTTTAGATATTTTTTTTTCATTTGAAAATATTTTATCTATTTTATGATTTAATTCACTTCTATTTTTATTATTAAAAGATTTTTTTACTTGATTAAAACTATTTCTTTTATTGTTATTACAAGATAAATTTTTATCATTTAAAATTTTAGGAAAATCACAACTATCATTATTATTATTTTTATTAAAATTAAAATAGGAATTCAGAATAAAAGGTTTTTCCACTGAATATTCTGGAATTAATAATTTTTTTTCACTATTACTAACTCTTAATAAATTAATTTGATTTTTTTTAGTATTATTTTTCTTATTATTAATATCAAATTTAATATTTGCAATTGCATTTTTTAAATAAAATGAATTAGATATTCCAGTTTCATTATTATTATTATTTATTTGATTTGAAGAAAAACTTGAATTCTTAATTGAAGATTTTGAAAATTTAAATGTTGAAATTCCATTAGTTTGTGAATTATAAGATAATGAATTTACTGAAGTAGTAGTTAATGAATTAATTTGAAATTTATCTACATTTTTAGATGAATTTGTATTTTGTTTATCTGAATCTTTAACTTTTGAAAAAGAAGATAATGAATTAGTATTTTGTTTTTCTGAATTTTTTACTTTTGAAATTGAAGATAATGAATTAGTATTTTGTTTTTCTGAATTTTTTACTTTTGAAAATGAAGATAATGAATTTGTATTTGTTTGATTTAAATTTATTTCTTTATTTAATAAAGGAGATTCTAAATTTTCTTTATTGAATATTGATGATTTTTTATTGTCATTTTTATTATTTTGATTTTTATTATTAATTTTATATTTTATATTATCAGAATGAGGATTAAATTTATTAACAGTTAATATAAAATCATTTATTTTATTTTTATTTGATAAAGGATATTTTATATAATTCATACTTAATTCTTCGATATTTAATTCTGGTGTTATTTGAGAATATACTTTTTTATGATTTTTATTATATTTTTCTTTTATTTGATTATAATTATTTTTTTGAAAATTAGAACTTTTCATTAAAAAATCTTTATTTTCTTCTTTTTGTTTTATCTTTTTAAAATCATCATAATTATTATTCTGAAGAAATGTTAAATCTCCTATTGGAATTTTTTCATTTAAAATTTTATTTTGTTTTTTTTCTTTTTCAATTAATTCATTTTGTAAATTAGGAATTAAATATGTTAATCTACCATTAATTCCAAAATAAAAATTTGACATTTGTTTTTCTAATAATTTTAAAGGAGAAGGTTTTCTTTTTATTAAATCTGATGATATTCCTTTATTTAAAAGTTTTTTTATTTCTTTACTTTCATTTTTCATTATTTTTTTTATATTTAATGGTTTTTTATCTGGTTTTTCATTTAATAAATTTCCAAATACTGTTTTCATATTAATTATATTTTGATTATTTTCTTTCATTTCTTGATTTTCAATCATAAAGTTTTGATTGATTTAAATTTAAATTTTTTTTTCATATTCTCTATGAAAAAAAATAATTTATTAAAAAATAATATTATTTAATAAAAAATATTTTTCATTAATATAAAAATTAACTTAATAAATGACATATTTTAATTTTATATTATAAAAATTTTCATAAAATTAAAAATTATAAACTATATAACTTTTTTGTTATATTTTATATTCTAATTTTATATCAATTGCCTTTTTAACAATTTCACTAATTTCTTTCCCTTTAAATTTTTCACCAAAACTTTGAGAAAAAGCCATAATTTCTATACTATCCATATTAATTAATAAATTTCTATTATTAATAAGTAAAGCAGCACTAACATAACATAAGAAATTAATTTTATTTTTCTGAGTAAACATTCTATCCCAAAAATTAATAGTAGTATCTAAATGAAATTCCTGAGCAAAAAGTACAAGTAACCATCTAATTAAAAAAGAATCTAAAATAATTTCTTCTTTTTCAAAATGATTTAATAATTCTAAATCAAATTTTTCTAATAATTTCTTAATAAATTTTATTTGTTGTGAAATAAACAATTGACTATAATTAATATTTTCCATCATAAAAACTTGTTTAATTTCTTCTAATAAAATTTCAAAAGTATAATAAGTATCACTTTCAGTATAATTTATCATAAAGGGATTATCATCATTTTCAAAAATATAATAAATAACAGCAATTATTTCATTCATTCCTTGAACATAATTTAATTCTGGATGTTGTTTTGCATAAATAAATAATATTCTTCTCATAATATCATAATTTTTTTCTTTTTTATTTTTTTTTGAATATAATTTAAAAAAATTAACATCTCCTCTTGTTCTTTGTAAATCTTTATCAATTTGTTCTAATAAATCTTTTTCTTCATTTGAAAATTTTTTATTATTATAATTTAATAAAGTTTCTTTTTTTAATTGATTATATCTTTTTGAATTTTTTATTATTTTTTCTTTCCATTTTGATAAATCTGATATTGGTAAATAACCAATTAAAGCTTTCCAAATTAAAGGTCTTAGACTTAAAATTTCATTTGGAATTCCATTTTCTATTATCTTTTCTAATATATCATTTGTTATTCTATTTTTTCCTATAAAATCACCTATTTTATTTAATATTTCTTTTGTTTCTTGAGAAAAAGAATTTGATATATTATTTAATTGTTTTATTAAGTTTTCAAATAAAGGATTATCTTCATAATAATCTTTATATGATAATTCTGTAAAACTATTTGATTTTTGTATTTTATTTATTATGACAAATGAGTCAATATTAGTTTTTTCTTCATTATAATAATATTCATCAGTCATTATTTTTTATATAAAAGTTGTTTTTTTTATTTAAATATTTTAATAGTTATTTTTTTTAGAAAAAATATAATAAAATTATGTATAAATCTGCAAGTCAAAAATCTGTATTTAATTCAAAATATTTTATACCTGATTTAAAAAATACAAATAAGTATTATAAAAATTCAAAAGTACAATCATGTAGAAAAATAATAGAAAAAAGAGGAGTACTTTTAGCAGAAAATTTTAAAATAATAAATAATAAAGGAAATAGATTAAATGCATATAAATTTTTTAGAAAATACGAACCTAAAAATTATGAAACTTCATATAATAAAGATTATACTAAAAAAATTTTAGTACATGCTGGAATGGGAATGAATAAACCATTAGTTCCTTATTCACCTGATGATTATAGAAATAGATTATTAAATAATATATTACCTCCTATTAAAAAGTTAAATAAAAGTGCTTCCTATGATATAATTGGTGATAAAAATATTAATTATAAATGGTGCTCAATTTATCAAAAACTTTTTAGAAAACCTCAAATAATTCCTATTAATAATAGTGCAATTTTATCAGAAATACCTAAATTTATTCATAAAAATGTATATAATTAATATATTTTTATGTTTTGTTTTTTTTTGAATAAATGATATAAAAATAATTATATAAATATAATAAGATTATTTTATAATTTTTTTGAATAATTTTTTTCAAAGGAAAATTGATAATAATTTAAATTTATAAAAATTTTTTAATTATAAAATAAATGATTAATACTATAAATGTTATTTCATGATATATTTTCATAATATTTTTTCAAAACTAAAATAAATAAAATTAAAAAATAATTTTCTCAAATAAAATGAAATTAACTTATAATAGTAGAAATTATTTAAAAAAAAAACATATTAAAACAAATGTTTCAATGCAATCAATAATAACAAATGATATATCAAATAATACATTTAATAGTAATTTTTCAAAACAAAAATCTTTATCAAAATGTTCAAATATTTATTTATCTTTTGAAAATCTTCCAAATAATTCTTTAAACACTCCAAAAAAAAAAAATATATAAAATATCATCTAAAGAAAGAAAACCAATTGAAAAATTTTTACTAACATCAATAAAACCTTTTAAATTAAGAAATAGAAAAGATTCAAAATCATTTTTAAAAATAGAAAAAGAAAAAGGATATAAAAAATATAATAATTATCATGTACACATACTAAATGTAATGTATGATAAAAAAAAAAAGTTAAATTTTGAGCCTTTATCTATAAAAAAGAAAATAGATATAACAAAATATAATATTGATATTCCAAAAGGATATGAAAAAGATGATTTTTTTGATGAAAAAAAATTAAAAGAAAAAAGAGTTTTTGTTGGAAGAATGGAAAGTAAATTAAATCATGAAGTTATGAAAGAATTAAATAAAGATTTTATTCATGAAAAAAAAAATGAAAATATTCCAAAAAGAAATTCTTTATTGAAAAGATTTTCTATTAGTAAAAGATTTTCAGCTTCTGTTAATCATTTAAAATTTAAAAGAGTTACTTCTGCAAATGTATTAAAAAAAGTTGAAAAAAAAAAAATTGATATTGAACAAATTATACTTAATAATATTAAAAGAATGAGAGATATTGAAAAAAGGAAAAAAAATGAAGAAATACAAAAAAGATTAATTTTAAGTAAAAAAGTTGATGATAAATTACATAAAGAATATCATCCAATTCAAGAATTTATGAAGAATGAAATTAAAGAAAATAAAAAAATATTATTTAAGAAGAATAAATATCTTTTTAATGAAGAAACTTATATAACTGATATTAATAATTTTAGTGAAAAATATCATTTTAAGCATAAATTTGAAAATGTTAAAAAAGAAAGAAAAGTTGATATTTATATTCCTAAATTACATTTAAGTGAAATTATAAATATAGATGCTTTAAATGATAATGTAAATTAAAATATATGAAATATAATTTTTACCTTCCCAATACTATAATTATTGATTTATACTTGTAAAAATTTGAATAAATTTTTCCACATCCTATATAATATATATATATATTTTATATTTTAAAAATTTAATAAAATTTTTTCAAGAATAAAACAATATTTGTAGTATTATTCATAAAATTTAATATTTTTTCATTTAAAAAAGAGTAATTTAAATTAATATTAAAATTTTTATTTATTTTTATAATATGAATTTAAAATTTTTTCAATTTGTTCTTGATTATGATTATCAACTTCATTTTTTTTATCTTCTTCATCAAATTTTTGAAAAATTAAATCAATTTGTTTTTTAAATTCTCCTTTTTTTAATTTACTAATATTTTCTAAAAACTGTTTTTGAGTAAATCTTTCAATTTCTTTTTCTTTTTTTTCTCTTTTTAAAATTTCTTTTAAAATAGCAATTTTATCTGTATAATATTTTTCAATTTCCATCATATTTTTAGTCTTTGCTTCATTTTCAATTCTTTTTAATTCATTTTCATTCATTAATTCTTCAAAATATTTTTCTTTTTCAAATTCTAAGGCTTGAGAATAAATTTCATTACATAATTTTAATTGATTTTTATGATTTTTATTTTCTATTATTTGTTTCTTTTTTTCAATTTCATTTTCAATTTCTTTATCTTGTAATTCTTGGATTTTTTTCATTGCATAAATATTTTGTGTTATACTTTTAAGTGTTTTATCTTGTAAATTATTTCTTCTTAGTTTTTCATTTTTATAATAATTTATTATATATTGAATTTCTTTTTGATATTTTTTTATAAATTCTCTTGTTAATAAATCATCTGGATCGGGAATTTTCTTATTTTCACTTTTTAATATTTTTTCTCTTGCTACTTTTATATTTCTTAATATTATTTCAAATATTTCTTCATTTTTTTTTTTATTTTTTGAAAATATTTTATTTATATTATTTCCATATAATCTTCTTATTTCCTTCATTATTTCAATTTTAAATTCTTCATCACTAATTGGAACTTCATCAAAAAAAGAAATAGATTTATTCTCATTATCAATATTAATATTTTTTTTTGAATTAGAATTAGTTTTTTTAATCTTTTGATTTGATTGAATTGAACTTTTTGAAATATCACTTTGACTATTTTTAGAAGAAGAAGTTTTTAAATTTTTATTTGAATCTTTATAACTATTTTCTTTAATATTAATATCATTTTTTCTATTTGTATTTTTTTTAGAAGATCTATCTAAACTAATGTTAAAATTACTATTTGAACTTTCTTTTGTTTTTTGTTGTTTCTTTTTTGTACTAGAATTTTCAATCATAATATTATTTTTATCATCTTTATTAATATCTAAATCTAAATCTAAATCTTCAGAACCAGAAATTGAAATTTCTGGTTTTTTCATATATTCATTAGGAACTGAATATGCTTTTATATTTGAATCATTTAAATAATTATCACTTTCATCCATATTTATATTATTAAAATTATCATATTTATCATTTTTATTATCATTATTCTTCTTTTTTTCAGAACTTTCTAATAAATTTGGTATTTCCAAATCTTCATTTTCATTTTTATTATTTTGAATAATATTATTTGAAATATTACTAACATTCATTATTGGTTTTTCATTTGATATTTCATAACTATTTTTAATACTTTTAATACTTTCATTTTTACTTTTTTCATCTTTATTAATATTAATATCTTTAATATTATCAATATTTAAATTTTCATTATTATCACTTTTATTATTTTTATTATTTTTAATTTTATTATTTTTATTATTAATACTTTTTTCATTATCATTATTTTCATTATTTAATTGTTCAATTGCTTCTGATTCTGCAAGTGCTCTTTCATATCTACTAATATCATTTTGAGTAAAAGTTTTTCTTATATAAGAATTTTCTTTTGATTTATTATTTTCATTTATTACTTTTTCTAAATCTAAAGCTTCAAAACAACTTCTATTCCCAAAAATAATTGAACTTTCATTAATATTACTATTTAAATTATCACTATTTAAATTTTCTAAATTTAAATCATCAATTTTTGATTTTTCCAAATTTGAATTATCGAAATTTGAATTAGTATGAATATTAATATTATTAAGATCTGATTTTTGAACTTGTTTATTATCACTTTTTTCATTTTCATTTTTTTTTAAATTTGAATCATTTTGATTTCTTAATATCATATCCATATTAATTTCATCATCTTTATCAAAAATTTTATCAGATTCATTTTCTAAATCCATTATTCTATTTTTTCTAATAACATTATCATCAGAAATATTATGAACTTTATTATTACTTTCACTTAATGTATTCTTATTTGAAGATTCACTTTCTTCATTTTCATTAATTAAAGCTTTAATTAATTCTTCAATTAATTCTAATAAACATTTAGTATTAATTTTATCATTATTCATTATAATTGCTTCTGCATCAATATGTGATAAATCCATATCAATTATTTCACTTAAGATATTTATTAATTTTTTTAAACTTTTTACTTTTTCTTCTACAGTGTTTCCGGGATGAATATCAAATTTTCTATCTGAGATTAAATTTCCTATTATTGCTATGTAAAATTCATCTGAATATAAATCTTCTTCTGTTTCTAATTCAGATGGAAATTCAAGTAAATTTAATATGTTATTTGCAATTTTTAATAAAGCGCCATCTGGAATTGATATATCTGACATTTATATTTATTGTTTAATTTTATTTTCATATTTTTTAAATTTTTTTTTATAATTTTTTTTTAATTTATGGAAATTGAGGAAGAAAATTTAGATGAAATTTTTTCTAAACATAAAAAAATTAATTGTGATATTATTAAATGTAAATTTGATAAAGATAATATAAAAAAAAATAAAATATTATTAGAAGAATATGAAAAAGAAGGATTAATTAATAGAAATAATTTTTATTCTTTAGATAAAAATGAATTAGAAGATCCTATTGAAATGAATTTAAATAAAATTAAAAAAGATGTGTTTTTTAATAATTTAATAAATGATAATATTAAAAATAGTTATTTATATTGTGGTTATTTAGATAATATTGATTCTTTATCTTTAGAAAATAAAAAATTAAATTCTAAAATACAAATTAGTTGTCCTTTTTGTTTTAATGTTTTATCAAAAAATTTTATAAATGATGATAAAAGTTATAAAATAAGTAAAAAAACTAAAAATTTTTATAAAGACTTTTTTGAAACATATAATGCAAAAGAAATTATAGAAATTATTAAAGTAAATTATAATAAGAATTCTAAAATGCCTAATTTTAATATTAATAATGCAAATAATAAAATTTTAAAAAAAGAAATTTTGGAAATAGAAGAATATTTAAAAGAAATATATGAAGATAATGCAAAAAATTTAGTTTCCTTAAAATGCATAAATTGTAATAATCATATTGGATTTTTTAATAATATAAATGAAAATTATATTATATATAATTTTATATAATAATCATTAGTAATTCAAAAATAAATCAAATAAAAGCATTTAATAATATATAATAATATAGAAGAATATTGATTTGATAAAATTATATCATAGACTTTTACAATTTATAAATAATAACAATAAATGAAAAATAATGTAATTATTAACTAATATTTATTTTTAAATTGTCATCAAGAATTTCATAAATAAAATCATCTATCCTTGTAATTTTATTTTCGAGTTTAATATTATTAAAATATTTTAACAATCTTTTAATATTTTCTTTTTCATTTTTGATATTATTTTTATTCTTTAAATCATTAACTTCATTTAAAGATATTTTTCTTGAAAAATATAATCCTCTAAATTGTTCTTCATTTAAAATAAAATTTTCAAGATATAAAATTAATTTATTTGTCTTTAAATAATTCATAGTTTCTAAAGATTCTCTATAAAACCAATCAAGTAAAATATATTTTTTAACAAATTCATCTTTATTTTTATTAATATCAAATTTACTACAACAATTTTTAAAACCAATTTGAATATCTTTTTTTAAAATAACTCCTAAAGTTAAAGGTTTTTCTACTAATTTAGTTTTATTTCTATTAAATTTTGTTAAAGGTAATATTGTTTGATTTGAATTTTTAATATATTCCATTGTTTCATTTATTATAGAATGCGATTGTTTTTTATTTAATAAATTTGAATTATGAGAAAAAAGTGAAATATGATTAGTCGTATTATTTGATTTATCTTGTGTTTGAATTTTTTTTATATTTATTATTGTTTTATTACATTCAGAACATTCTTTATCATTAAAATTAATATTTATATTATCATTACTACTACTATTATTATTCTGATTATAATAATTATTATTAATATTACTTAAATTAATATTTTTCTTAGTTTTTAAACTATTATCATTTTTAGTTTTATAATAATTATTATATTGAAATTGCCAATCTTTCATATCAAATAAAAATTCTAAAATTTTAATTTTTTGTAATTTTCCATTAATAAAATTACAAAAAATCCTAGTAATAGAAGAAAAAACTCCAATAATTCCTCCAATTTCTGCAATAACATCTTGTATTTTAATATAAAATCTACGATAATAAGTTTTATCTGGAGTCATATAAACATTCATTAAATAAAACATAGAACTTGAATTTTCTTTTATTAATTGTTCTTCTGTTGAATATGAAAAATCACTAGTTATTTGATCAACTCCCCAAACAGATTTTTTTTGAGTATTTACAAATAACCAACTTTGATCATCATTTAAAACATAATTTTTAATATAAATTCTATCATTTTTTTGTAATTTATGATTTAAATAATAAAAATAATTTTTATATTTTTTACTTAAAGGATTTTTTACTGAATTATGGTCAAAATAATAAACAGGATAATATAAAGAAAAAAGCATTGGATTATCAATATTAAATAATTCATCTAAAACTTCCATAGAAGTACAATTTGTATTATTAATAGAATAAGTTTGACCATTTGAACAAAAATATAATCTAATTTCAAAATAAAAAATATAATTATTATCCCAATATCCACCAAAATTTTTTCCTCCCCAATCAAGACAATATAATTTTCCATAATGTTCACTTAAATTAAAATCATCATAATCACTTTCATTACATGTATGATAACTTAAAAATTCTTCTGTTTTATATTCTGAACGATATGAAGAGTCATTTGAAGGTCTTGAATAATAATATATTATAGGATATATTTTATTTGTAAAATCTTCAAATTCTCCATCAAGATTTTCCATTCTAAATGCAAATGTTACTTTTTCTTTTTGTAAATCTATTATTGAATATCCTTCATTTACATTTGTTTGGTATATTGTTGGATTTTTTTTTTGAAATAAATTTTTACCAAAAAATATTATACATGTTATTATTAAAAACATTGTAAATATTGTTAATATTCCGCCATATAGTGTTTTAAATCTTCTTTTTTTGTTGAAAAATAAATGGAAATTTGTACCATAAAAGTCTATTTCCGTTAAGATTAATTGAAATAAATTCATTTATTTTTTTTATTTATTTTATTTTTTTTTTAATTTTTATTTTATTTGATTAGTTTTTAAATTAAATATTTATTTTTGTTTTAGTATTTTTTTGTTGAGGCTTTATTTTGGTTTATATTTGATATTTTTCTATTGAAAAATTATCTTTTTTTACTATTTCATTTTGTGTATTTTACAATAATATATAAAGAAAAAAAAAATAGATTTTAAAAATATAATTTAATTAATTCATTTCAAAACAAAAATCTTAATTTTTTAATTTTCTCATTAAATTATATTTGTTTTTAATTTAAATAATATACCAAATTTAGCTATTTTATACCCTCATAATTCATGATATTTATATTAAAATTATACAAGCAACAATATTTAATATAAAATGATAAATATAAAGAAAAAATTTGCATTTAAAGTTCAAATTCCAAAAGAAAAACAACAAGAAAATAAATTTTTAATAACAAAAACTAATTCATCAAAAGAATGTACATTTATAATAGACAATATATATATAAGTGATTATAGAAAATCACTAGATTACCAATTTTTAATTCAAAATAAATTTACTCACATTATTAATTGTGCAGGAGGAAGTGAAAAATTTAATCCTATTTTTTTTAAAGAATTTCAATATTTTAATATCAAATTAAGAGATGATGGAAATTTAAATTTAATAAGGCCAATATTTGAATTTATTTCTATAATTAAAAAAATAACAAATGAAAAATCAAATAAAATATTAATTCATTGTTATGAAGGAATTTCAAGAGCTCCTGCTTTAGTTTGTGCGTATTTAATATGGAAATTAAATTTTAATTTGGAAAACGCTATTAAGTTTATTAAAGAAAAAAGAAAATGTATTGATATAAATTTAGGTTTTTTAACTCAATTAAATGATTTTCAAATGAATAAAGATTTTTTTGATGAGATAAATGAAATTTAATTGTTATTGTATAATAGAATTTTATTTGTATTGTAAATGAGTTTATTCAATTAAAAAATATAACTTTTTTTAGGTAATTTTAATATAGTGAATAATTACCTAATATTTTGTATAAAATAATTATATCTTATTTAAATTTTGTTGATTAAAAATAGATGTTATAAATTTTAGATAAAAATAAAAAAAATACAAAATATAATATAATTTGATTATTTTAAAATACAATAATTTATGCATAAAATTAACATTTTTAAACTAATCTTATTATTTATAAGAATTTAATAAAATAATACTTCAACCATATAACAATATTTTAAGTCAGATTAAATAAATCAAAAAAAATTTACTTTTTTTAAATATTTTTATTTAACTGTATAATAATAAATATAAATTATAACAAATAAATAAATATAAAATATAAATTCAATCAAAAAATTTATATAAATAAAATATTCAAAAAAAAAACATTTCAACAAAAACAAATCAAATAAAACCAAAACATTAATAAAAAAAACAAAAAAAAAATAAATTTTAATCTCCACATTTAAAAGGTTTTAATAATTTATCAATAAAAGTTTCTTCAACTTTCTTTTTATTTTTTTCTTCTCTCATTTTTTTATTTTCTATTTCAGCTTTTTCTAAAATTTTCAAAGTATTATAAACATCATTTGAATTTACTTCATTAGGATTATAAAAAGTATAATAATTATTCCCCTTTTTACTAGAAGCTTTGGTTGTTTCTAATGCATCAATTTCAACAACTTCTTTAACATCTTTTACAAAAGAAGATTCAATAATTTCATCAAATATATTACTTTGATCATTTTTTATATTTGATACATTAGAAAATTTATTTTTATTTTGATTATTATTATGAATATTTAAGAAATTATTATTATAATGATTATTTTCATTTGAATAATTTGAATAATTATTATTATGATAATTTTCAAAAGAATTTTTATTGTTTTTAATATGTTTTGAACTAATATTAAATGTTGATTTATTTTTTATTATATTTTTTTCTTGAATACTTAATTTACTTAAATCTCTTTTTTTTCTTCCTCCTTTTTTATTTGAATTTTTAACTTGAGTTACAATAAAATCAAAATATTCTTGTTCATTTGTTTTATTATTGTTTTTATTATTATTATTTTTATCCTCATAAAAATCATCACATAATAAATCAGTACTTTTTGATTTTTTTTTAATTAATGGTTTATATCCATTTTGAATATCTTTTTCTATCATTTTTCTTTCTTCTTCTTCTTTTCTTTTTTTTTCTTCTTCTTTCTTTTTTTTTTTTTCTTTTTTTTTTTTTTTTTTTTTTTTTTTTTTTTTTTTTTTTTTTTTTTTATTTTTTTTTTTTTTTTTTTTATTTTTTTTT
>JAEEGK010021636.1_pt1 | contig 13577 bp, 6 predicted proteins | sample 8958771 | NCBI WGS metagenome assembly JAEEGK01 (sample SAMN16246547, study PRJNA631951) | gut metagenome | biome: gut microbiome; feature: rumen; material: SC-attached | host: Bos | place: Iran: Karaj | collected 2018-10 | reverse complement strand
TCTTCTGGTCATTCTTCTGCTTGGGATCGCCACTGATATCCTGGTAGTTCACGAAGTTGGTCGCTGCTATTATATATAAGGTGGCGGTGGTGGCATTCACGACGGTGATGCTTTCTGTACCATCCACGATCTCTCCGTCGGCCTCGGCCAGGATACGGCACTCAGCCGTCAGACGTCCGGGGATACCTTCCTGTTCCACGTTCTGGACGGTGGCAAAGAGTTGGTGCTGAGACACGCTGCGACTGGTCTGCAACTGACTGTCGTAAGCGATGTTGAAGGTCAGAGCCATTGGTTTGTCGGCCTGCAGACGGATGACAATGACGGGGTCGGCCTGTGAGGCGAACACCGTGCGCTGATAGTTCACACCTCCAACCTGATAGGTGGTGGTATTCAAGGCGTTCCCCAGCGACAGGTCACGTTTGTAGTTCGTGGGCTGAAGTGGTTCGGAGATACCATAGTCGAAAGACAACTTGACACTGCCCATCGGCAGGAACCGCATGCCGTGAGGGCCTTTGAAGAAATATTGGTCAATGATGGCGTGTGCTTCCTGTTCCCGTCCCTGGAAGATCAGTTGTCTCACCTCCGGAAGGTGGGCCTTGGCTTCGGGGCTGTTATTGTTATGGGGTGAACCGCTCCAGAAAGTCTCTTCGTTTAACTGGATCTCCTCGGTGTCGACGCCGCCATAGACCATTGCTCCCAACTGTGAGTTTCCCACGGGTAAGGCTTGTAGCCAGTGGGTGGCGGGCTGGTTGTACCACAGATGATGATCCTGTGCCTGACTGGTTAGAAAGGTCGCACAGCAGAGGAGGAGGGTTGTAACAACTTGCTTCATATGATGATGATATTAAAAAAAAGACTCCGGAGTTCTGAAACGCCTTTCATTAACTCCGGAGAAGGAAAAACTACTAACTACTAATATAACTAAAACAATTTTTTAAATTCTGCTGCAAAGATATGACTTTTATCTGAAAGATACTTGATTATTTGTCACAATTGCTTATATTTTTGTTTCATCTATTAAAAAAGTTCGTTTTTTCGCTTAAAAAGTTCATTTAAACAGATGCGGGATGAACTTTTTCAGACCTCTACGCCAGGTGAGCCACTCATGGTCTGTACCCGTTGATTCGTAGTACTCTGCTTTGATACCCAGTGCATTGAGGTCGTCAACCATCTTCTTTGTACCGAACATCTTATCCATACCCTCGGTGCCACTCATCATGAAGAGGTAGTGAATCTGTTTGTTGAACGCATCGGCACGGGTGAACACACCATTGTAGGCAGTCTGCAGGTCGAGTCCGAAGATGGCACCGCTGAAGGTTCCCATATACGAGAACTTATCCATGTTGTTCAAAACGATATCGAAGGTCTGGTGTCCGCCCCATGACAGACCGGCCATCGCACGGTGGTCTCTGTCGGTGAGTGTACGGAACTTCTGGTCGATGGTGGGAATCAGGTCGTTGATCATCACCTCATAGAACGAGTTGCCGTAGGTGCTCATACCCTGGCGGTTGTCGCCACCACGGAACGGAGCCTTGATATCGCCGCTCTCCATGACCACGATCATCGGTACGGCCTCACCAGAGGCAATGGCATTGTCCATGATATGCTGCATGTGTCCCTGTTTGCTCCAGCCCGTCTCGTCCTCACCCATGCCATGCTGCAGGTAGAGCACGGGATAGCGCTTCATGGCATTATTCTTCAGGTCGTACTCTGCTGGTGTATAGACCATCGCATGACGCCACTCCTTGGTGGATGCTGCGTAATAGTAGAAGGAGCGTACTTCACCAGTGGGAACGCCAGCCTGTGGACGGTAGTAGTCGCCCTCGGCACCCTCTGGGATCTCGATACCGCCAGCCTCACGGTTACAGCCGAAGAAGGTCTCTGTGGCAGGATCGATGAAGTTTACGCCACCGATGTTCATGAAGTAATAGTGGAAGCCCGGTACCAAAGGATCGGTCACGCCCATCCAACCGCCCTTGCCGTCGGACTGCATGTCGTACTTCTTGCCGCAGATATCCACGATCACCTTACGGGCCTCGGGTGCCTGGAGATAGAAGTAAGCACGGTTCTCCTTGTCAACCTTCGGGAACTCGTTGCCAGGAATGGTGGTCTCGGCGAGGAAGGCATCGGCAGGTACCTCAATCTTCTTGGGCATCTCGATGTAGGGACGCTTAGGCTCAAAACCCAGGTGACGGGCTACGGCCTCACCATAACGACAACCTAGCTCACGGTAGCCCGCAGCATCGAAGTGGAGTCTGTCGGGACCGTTGGAGCAGTCGTCGGAAGAGATGACCTGAGCGGTATGCAAGGTGTTCGGCAGTTCGTCGATCTGCTTCTTACAGCCGATGCAGACACCCTGACCACCAGCCTGTACGATGTTACCGGCATAGAGGTTCACCTCCTCAGGTTTCAGCTTCAGGTCGCTGCAGAGGTTGTCATAGACCTGCTTCACCATACCAGCCCACTTGGGATCGCCGGTGTTCGTCTCGCCCTGGTGCATCAGGATACCTTTGATCACACCGTCCTTCTGCGCCTTCTTAGCGAGCGTCACTAAGCGCTCATAAGGATTATTGTTGTAAGCTTCGAGCATCGGAATCATCCAACCTGGTGCTTTCTTGATATAATCCTTGATGCTGTCGGGCAGGAATCCTTTGATGTCGATACCGCCGATAGCCACATGGATGACACCGATCTTGATGTTCTCCGGCAAGGAGGTGACAAGGGTACGTCCGAACCAGTCGGCAGGTGTCAGACCCGTGTTAGGACGACAGAGTGGGGGGATGGCCTCGCACCACTCACCCATTTTCCGGGCCGGCTGTGTCTCTGTGGCGGGGTAGTCAACTGCGGGCATCCACAGGAATCGTGGTCCCGGACTTTTCAGATCCTGTGCTTCAGGCTTTGCTGCCCCTTCCATGTTAGACTGTCCGAAACAGAGGAAGATGTAGAAGTTAGGATCTGGTTTCTGAGCGTTTGCCGTCAAACTCACTAAGCCCATGACGGCACAAATCAACAATTTTTTCATCATCTTTATTTATTTCTTATAGGATTTTGGCGATTCTTTACCGAAGAGATACTGTGGATAGTAGCCACCCAGGTCGATGACGATCTTCTCGAACACGATACCCGGATCCTGCGGATGGATGGTCAACGTGTGGATGTCACCCTTGCCGACGGGCAGTTCGACGACCTGCTCCACCACGCGACGGGCGATGGTGGGGTAGTAGATCGAATAGATGTTCTGGGGTTTCTCATTCAGGTTGCTGTTGAAGTTCACGCTGACGGGCTGTCCATCGTCGATGCAGACATCATAGATGAGTCCGCCCTTATCGAGGAAGTCGAGGGTTGACTTCGTCACGACATGTACCTTGACGGTAGCAGGTGTCTCTCCCTCCCAACGGTATGTCAGTTTACCGCCATCGGTGCCTACGGTATAGGGCATCAGGGCGATGCCGCTCAACGTGCGCCCCATATAGGGGATCACCGTCCACTTGGCCTGACTGGCATCCGTGCGGTTGTAGGTGTGCTCAGCCTCGATGCTGATATACCCGTGAAGGGGACTGAAGGTGGGACCTGTGGTGGGCTGAGCGACCTCTTTCAGCTCTGGGCAGACATCGGCGGGGAACCAGTCATTCCAGTCCTTGTAGCTGATATGCTTCTGGGTCATCATACCGTCCCACTTACCACCAGCGATCTCCTTGTTATACTGCAGGTTCAGCAGTGAGTCGCGCTTGAAGGCCTGGCGGCAGCGCTCTGCCCAGCAGTTGGCCTCTGGGTCACCCTGTGCTGCCAGCTTCAGGTTCATGGCCTGTGCGTAGTACATCTCGTAGATGTTACCCATGGCCTGCACGGGGAAGAGGATGATCTGACGATAGGCATCCTGGTACTCGGGCTTCAGGGTGATGAACTGACGCAGGGCACGGGCCTCCAGGGCCTGGTATTCTGCCACCACACGGGCAAACTCGTCGGTGGTATAGGTTCTGGCGTCGAGCATCTCTGAAGTGATGCGTCCGTTGTATTTGCTCACGAGGTTCAGGATGGAGGCCGCCTCACAGGCCTGATCCTCACCGAAGCTCTCCGCACAGAAGTCGCGGGTGTGGCTGAGCAGATTCCCGACATTGTATTTCTGTGGATTCCAGGCCATGTCCATGAACAGCTGGATGGGATACTCCATCGGTTTCAGGTCGCCTACGTTCAGGATCCAGAGTTTCTGGATGCCACCGTTATAGGCCAGTTGCAGCTGTTCCCACATGTTCTGTGTTGGGGTGACGTTGATCCATTTCGTGTTACGGGGGGCCCCCACATAATCCACGTGGTAGTAGAGACCCCAGCCGCCCTTACGTTTCTGTTCCTCAGCAGTCGGCAGTCGGCGCACGTTACCCCAGTTGTCGTCGCAGAGCAGCACTGTCACGTCGTCGGGCACGCGCAGACCGGCGTCATAGTAATCCTGTACTTCCTTATAGAGGGCCCATATCTGTGGTGTCTCCTTGGCGGGACGCTTCGTCACCTCCTTGATGATACGGCGCTGGTTGTCGATGATGTTCTCCAGCAGTTTCGTGTCCGTGCTGTTGCCCATGGCCTCGTCGCCGTCACCGCGCATACCAATGGTCACGATATCATCGGTGCCGTTCATGCGCTCGATACCCTCACGGAAGAAACGGTCGAGGTTCTCCTTGTTGGTGGAATAGTTCCAGGCCCCCCAACCCTTTCGGTCGCGGGCATACTCCTGATGGTTACGTGCCATCGGCTCATGGTGGGAGGTGCCCATCATGATACCCATCGCATCGGCGGTCTTCAGGTTCTCCGGGTCATCGGCATAGAAGGCCCAACCCCACATGGCCGGCCACAGGTAGTTGCCTTTCAGACGCAGGATCAGTTCAAATACCTTGGCGTAGAAATGATGATCGCCGTAGTCCGTACCGAAGGTGTTCTTCACCCAGGAAGTCAGACAGGGTGCCTCATCGTTGAGGAACAGACCACGATAGCGCACGGCAGGCTCGCCGTCGGTGAACTCACCTTTCTGGATATAGAGGTCGGCATGCTTCTCCACGGGAACGTCGGCCCAGTAGTACCATGGTGACACACCGATCTGGCGTGACAACTCGTAGATGCCATATACCGTACCGCGCTTGTCGCTACCGGCAATCACAAGCTGGTTGCCGATGGTCTTGATGATGTATTTCTCTGTCTTCCCCTTCAGATTAGGGAGTACCCCCTGCTTTACCCAGGCATCTATCTGTTTGTTGATGCCTACCGTACCGATGAGGATGGTTGGTGTGCGCTCGTCGAGTGTGGGTTTCTGACCTGTCACCTGCTGGAAGTCATTTTGCAGGTTTGCTGCTGCTAGTTGCACACAGGAGTGCTCTCCATCGACATAGCCGATGGTGGGTTGTTGCAACTGCCATGTCTCAGCCTTGGGCTGGAAGGTCACAAATTGGTCTGCTGCCTGAGCAGTCAGAGGGGCGATGAGACATAGGCTCATCCCTAACGCCATACTAGTCTGGCGGATCGTTTTTCTGTTCATGGGTCCGTTTTAAGTTTGATTTGTCGGCAAAGGTACAATAAAAAATCGAAAGTATATGTACACGGATGTATCATATACTTTCGAAAATGTTTCAGGCCTTCAGGCAGGATGCCTAGTATTCGAGGATGAGACTCTGACGAGGCTTGAGTTCGACGTTCTTGGAGAGGTCGTAGTATCGGCCTGTGAGGATATCTTTGGCCTTCACAGTGTTGCCGATGACCTCTGCATAGCGCTCCACATCCATCGTGGCGGTGTTGCTGGTGCCGTTGAGGATGGTGAGAACAGTCTTACCTTGGTACTGGCGGGCGATGACATAGATGCCATTGTTGGGCATAAACTGTGTCTGTGAACCCTTTGTGATCACCTCATTGCCCTGGCGCCAGTGCAGCAGTCGGCTGGTCCACTGGAACATACTTTGCTCTGCCTTCGTGCGGTTCTCTTTGGTGAAGGCATTATGCGTATCGCCAGGGAATCCGCCGGGGAAGTCCTTGCGTACGTTTCCGTCGGTCTCCTCCTTGGTGCCGTTCATCAGGACCTCCGTACCGTAATAGAGCTGGGGGATGCGGTTCACGGTGAGCAGCAGGGCGAGGGCCTGTTTCAGCGCCAGGGTGTCGCAGCCATTACCCAGGAAACGGTCGGTGTCATGGTTCTCGATGAAAGCCATCACACTCGACGGGTTCGGATAGAGGTAGTCATAGACGAATGAGTAATAGAGGCGGTTCAGACCCTGCCAGAAACCGTCGGTCTCCTCGTTCTTGGCCTGAGTCAGTTTATCGAAGAAGCTGAAGTCCATGACGGTCTTCAGGTAAGAGTTGGTCTTAGCGAGCTTCGAGTCCTTCTGCCAGGTGGCGGTATAGGCGGGCTCGGTCACCCAGGTCTCACCCACGGTGTTGAAGTTGGGGTATTCGTCGTTGAGCTCTTTCATCCACTGGGCCATGGCATCGTCATAAGCATAAGGATAGGTGTCCATGCGGATGCCGTCGATGCCTACGGTCTCAATCCACCAGATGCTGTTCTGGATGAGATAGCGCATGAGGTGGGGGTTATGCTGGTTGAGATCGGGCATGGAAGGCACGAACCAGCCTTCTGTCGTCTCCTTGAGGTCGATCTTCGAGGCATAGGGATCCACGATGGGGGTGAGCTTGTAACTGGTCTGCAGATATTTGCTCTTCGCAGGTTCAGAACCGTCGGCATTGGCGGTGAAGCCTGTCATGGGGTCACGGCCGCTGGCATCCTCATTCAACCACTCAGGGGTGTTGAGCCAGTCCTTGGAGGGCATGTCCTTCGTCCAAGGATGCTCAAAACCGCTATGGTTGAAGATCATGTCCATGACAATCTTCAGTCCCTTGGCGTGGGCCTCGTCGCAGAGACGCTTGTAGTCCTCGTTCGTACCGAAACGGGGATCCACCTTGTAATAATCGGTGGTGGCATAACCATGATAGGTGGAGAAGCCGTTGTCTGTGTCAGGGGAGTCGTTCTCGAGTACGGGTGTGAACCAGAGGGCGGTCACGCCGAGTTCATTGAAGTAGTCAAGATGTTCGCGGATGCCGTTGAGGTCACCACCATGACGGAGTGAGGGTTTCGAGCGGTCCTCGACATAGGTACGCATGCCCTTGATCTGTTTGGGATGGTTGGCACCTTGTGCAAAACGGTCAGGCATGAGCATGTAGAGCACATCGGCATTGGTGAAGCCCATCCGCTCCTCGCCTTTCTTCTCACGCGCCTTGAGCTGATAGGGCACCTTCGTCTTGCCGAAATTAAGAATCATGGTACCTGGCTGGGCATCGCGAAGGTTCAGATAGACGAGCAGATAGTTGGGTGAGTCAAGTCGTACCAGACTGTCGATGGTGACACCAGGGTAATCGGTGGTGACACTAGCCACGTCGCGGATTCCCTGACCATAGACCATCAACTGTACCTGGGGATTCTTCATGCCCACGTACCAGTCGGTTGGATCGATTCTGTTGACCACACTCTTCTTTGCTGCACTCATTGATAATACGTTTGCCATCATGATGGCCATTATAAGAAATAGTCTGCACATAATGTTTTTAGTTTATCTTCCGATGCAAAGATAAGAAATTATTCCGCAGGTTGTATGCTTTGGGACCGTTTTTCTTTCAGTTACAAGGATAAACGTTTGCACAAACGGGGAAAAAGGAATGGACAATAGAAAAGTTAAGGCGATTTTTATCCAATATCAGAAAATAGTTGTATCTTTGCAGCGATTATATATTATATAATGTGAAACTGATAACTAACATAATGAAGAAACTAAAGACGATGATTCTGGCAATGATGGGTTGCCTGATGATGTCAGTAGCCAACGCGCAAAGTGTCCGTGAGACGATCCGCTTGGATAAGGGTTGGAAGTTCAAGTTGGGTCATGCTGCTGATCCGCAGAAGGACTTCGGCTGTGGAACAGAGTATTTTAACTATCTGACAAAGGCGAACTCGATTCATAACGAGGGTCCGTATGTGCAGAAATTCGATGATGCTAACTGGGAGGAGGTACAGGTGCCTCACGACTGGGTGGCTACCCTGCCTTATGCGCCTGAGGCCAGTCATTCTCATGGTTATAAGACCGTAGGCTGGAAGTATCCTGAGACGAGTGTGGGCTGGTATCGTAAGTTGGTGAAGATCGGCGAAGAGGATCTTGGTAAACAGATAGAGCTGCGCTTTGATGGTATCTTTAGGTATGCCCAGGTGTGGTTCAACGGTTTCTATATGGGGACGGAGCCGAGTGGCTATGCGACTCAGATCTACGATATCACACCTTATATTAAATATGGAGAGGACAATTTGATCTGTGTCCGTGCTGATGCCTCACTTGAGGAAGGGTGGTTCTATGAAGGAGCTGGCATCTATCGTGATGTCTGGCTCGAGAAGAAAGCTTTAGTGAGTGTGGCGTCCTTTGGTACATTTGTCTATGCCAAGCTGCAAAAGCCCTATACTGTGGCGGAAGTCGTGGTTGAGACAGAGGTGAAGAACAACAGTCTGAAGGACAGCCGATGCGATGTGTCGCAGCGTCTGCTCGATGCTGAGGGCAAGGAGGTGGCGAAGTCCGCCCCACAAGCACTCTGTCTGAAGGCAAAGGAGACAGTAGGTTGTAAGCAGCAGCTCACCGTCAGTCAACCCCATCTCTGGAGCACCACCGATCCTTATCTCTATCAGGTGGAGACCACCGTCACGCAGGATGGTCAGGTCGTGGATGTTTACCTGACAACGACAGGTATCCGTGAGATTGCCTTCGATGCAGAACAGGGATTCCTCCTCAACGGACAACAGCTGAAACTGAAGGGTGTAAACCTGCATCAGGATCATGCCGGTGTGGGGTCCGCCATCCCAGATGCACTGCAGGCTTGGCGTATCAAACAGCTGAAACAGTTTGGCTGTAACGCTTATCGTGCCTCTCACAATCCGATGACACCAGCTCTGCTCGATGTCTGCGATCGTGAGGGTATCCTCGTGATTGACGAGAACCGCCTGATGGGTATCAACGAGGAACACCTGCGCCTGTTGGAGCGGATGATCAAGCGCGACCGAAATCACCCCAGCATCATCCTTTGGAGCGATGGAAATGAGGAATGGGGACTTGAGAACACTATTCAGGGCATACGGGTGGCAGAATCCATGCGCGAATATACGAAGCTGTTTGACCCCACGCGCCACAGCACTATCGCCAATGCTGGGGGTGGTGAGATGATTAAGGGACTCGACGTGGTAGGCTTCAACTATATTGTTCAGAACGATGTGGATAACCGCAAGCAGGCAAATCCCTCGTGGAAGATCGTCGGAACGGAAGAGACTACGGGTTGTGGTACGCGTGGTTGGTATTTTGACACCCCAGATTATCCAGGTCGTATGATCAGTATCAACCGCACGGACAAGCCAGGTGTTGAGAATGTCATCGAACGCGGCTGGAAATTCTATGCCGAGCGTTCCTGGGCAGCAGGACTCTTTTACTGGACAGGCTTCGACTATCGGGGTGAACCGAATCCGCTCAAGTATCCTGCTACCGATTCTGAGTTCGGTATCCTTGACTATTGCGGATTCCCCAAGGATGAGGCTTTCTATCTGAAGTCGTGGTGGACGGAGACTCCTGTGCTCCACATCTTCCCCCACTGGAATCTGCAGGGACATGAGGGCGAAGAGGTGGAAATCTGGGCTTACAGCAACTGCGACGAGGTGGAACTGATTGTGAATGGCAAGAATCTGGGATGTCAGACGATGCCTTGTAACGGACATCTGAAATGGAAGGCCGTGTATCAGCCAGGTAAAGTGGTTGCCATTGGCTACGAGAATGGTAAACGGGTGATGACACAGACCATTGAGACCACCAAGCCTGCCGCAAAGACGGTGCTGAAGGCAGATCGTCAGACGATCACTGCTGATGGGCGTGATCTTGCCGTTGTAACTATCGAGGTACAGGATCAGAAGGGCCGTATCGTACCAGATGCCTGTCCGAAGTTGACTTTCCGACTGGAGGGGCATGGCCGTATCCTCGGTGTCGGCAATGGCGATCCGATGTATCTGGGTGAGGATCATCCGAAGGAGAAGGATTGTCACACGTTCAGCATTCCCGCCTTCAACGGTCTGGCACAAGTGCTGGTACAGAGTGGCGACGAGGCAGGCACGCTTCAATTGAGTTGTGAAGTTGAGGGATTGAGACCCTCTTCACTCCAGATAACGACACGACAATGAACCAAACAAAACGGATTTAAATAAATTACCAATCGTATGAACAAAACTATCATGACTTTGGCGCTGGCAGCAGTGTGCTGTCTGAGCGCATCGGCACAGGAGAAACTCTTCAATAGTGCCAGTGTTCAATCACCTGTTGTCAACAACGACGGAACTGTAACCTTTAACCTCTATGCCCCCAAGGCTGTGAAGGTGGAGGTGACTGGCGACTTCCTGCCTACTCAGCCCATCGAGATTCCTGGTTATGGCAAATATGATGCTCCAGGCGTGGCTGAGCTGAAGGAGGGTAAGAACGGCGTGTGGAGCTACACCACCGACAAACTCGCCCCTGAGATGTACAGCTACACCTTCAACATCGACGGTCTGACAGGCGTGAAGGATCCTGCCAACATCTACGTGAATCGCGACATCGTATCGTTCACCAACATCTTCATCGTCAGTGATGAGAAGGGCGACAAGGGTGATCTGTATCGCGTGAACGAGGTGCCTCATGGCAATCTCTCTAAGGTCTGGTATCCCAGTCCCACACTGAAGATGCAGCGCCGCATGACCATCTATACCCCTGCTGGCTATGACAAGGGCGGAAAGTACCCCGTGCTCTACCTGCTTCACGGTGCTGGTGGCGACGAGAACGCATGGAGCGAGCTCGGACGCGCTGCCCAGATCCTCGACAACCTCATTGCCACAGGTAAGGCCAAGCCGATGATTGTGGTGATGCCCAATGGCAACCCCAATTGTCAGGCAGCCCCCGGTGAGTGGTCGTTTGGCATGTACACCCCAGGCTTCCGCGACAGCGGTACTGGTCCTACAGCTCCCGCTGCTGCCACGATCCCTGAGAGCTTTATGGACATCGTGAACTATGTGGATGCCAACTACCGCACTTTGAAGGATCGTTCTCATCGTGCAATCTGCGGTCTGTCCATGGGTGGTGGCCACACCTTCCACGTGAGTCTGCTCTATCCCAACAAGTTCGACTACTTCGGACTCTTCTCAGCAGGTCTGCACTTAGCCAATGGCGGTTATCAGGATCCGTTTGCCGAGCAGATCAAGAATAATCCCGATTTCGCAAAGCAGTCAGCCACTCTCTTTGGCAGTAAGCCCAAGCTCTACTGGATGGGTATGGGTAAGACCGACTTCCTCTATCAGAGCACCGTTGATCTGCGTAACTACTGGGACAGCAAGGGTTACAAGTATGAGTATGTAGAGACCGATGGCGGCCACATCTGGCGCAACTGGCGTATCTACCTCACGATGTTCGCCCAGAAGATCTTTAAGTAATCATAGATATGCAAAAAGAAGAATCCTCGACCAAACGGCCGAGGATTTCTCTTTAGTTAGTGAACTTGATTTGTGAGCGTACAAACTTCATGAAATCATCGATGAGCTGGATGCGCTCCCGATTAGGAACCGTGATGAGCGATGCCCCGTTGTTAAACTGTATCACAGTAGGCTTGTCAGCCTCGAACACAGGCCACTGAGGCAACCCAGCTCCATTAGGATCACCACCCGTCTTGGCAAAGTTCACCCAGTATTGCTGCATCAGGTCGCCCACCAGCTTCTCCTGTGGGAACCTGTCCCCCTTATCATCGAAGACACCCTTCAGATACATGATGTCATCGGCATGGGCTGCGCCACGACGATTACCCTTGGCATAGACAGTGGTGTCCGACTTCTGCGCCAGATAAGCCACATAGACAGGACTCTTACCTGTCTGCTTCTGCTGGGTTGCCCAGGCATAGGCAGGCCATCCGAAACCTATATCGCGCGTCACATCACGCAGACTGAAGAGACGCTCCTCAGCGGAATTGCCAGGAAACAGTGCCTTCGCCTTGTCGGCCCACTCTCCTGGTAACTGACGGAAGAACTGATTGTATTGTTCCGTGCTCACACTGTCGTATTCCACAGCTCCCTCGTCGCCGTTATGCATGATCAGCACAGGCACATCGTTGTAGTTGCCCTTCTCATAGAGGTTGTAGATAGGTTCTGGTATCACGTACCCATCCACGATCGGCTGGCATGCCTGGAAGTTCGCATCGTTACCCGTCAGATCCTTGGCATCCATCTGGCGCATCTCCGCGATAGAGTTCTTCTTCAACTGTCCCATAAACAACTGACCATACATCTGAGCCATCTGCTGATTCATCACATTCATCGGACTCATCATGGCGCCGCTCTGACTGATACAGGCACGGAACAACCCCTTGGCCAATGGCGAGGCACAGAGGATATGACAACTTATGGCACCAGCCGACTCACCGAAGATCGTCACCTTCGAGGGGTCGCCGCCGAAGTTCTTGATGTTACGCTGCACCCACTGCAGGGCGAATATCTGGTCGAGCATACCGTAGTTGCCTGAGTGCCCATCCGCTTCCTTGGCCAGATCGGCATGTGCCATGAATCCCAGCGCGCCTGCACGATACTCGATGGATACAGTCACCACCCCTCTACGAGCCAGACTCTGCCACAGGTCGCCACCATAATGCTCCGTACGGAAAGCACCACCATGGATAAACACCATCACAGGCAGCGCCTCATCGACACTCTTGGCTGGTGTGGCCACACTCAGATACAAGCAGTCCTCACTCATCATGTCATATTTCACATAACTCTTTTCAGGCTGTGGGGGCCACTTCGCCACATCTTCAGCTTTCAGCACACCCGCCCAGGGTTTGGCAGGCTGCGGTGCCTTCCATCGCAGATCACCCACGGGAGGTGCTGCATAGGGAATCGCTTTATACACGGCGACAGAGCCCTCAAGGTCACCCTCAACATCGCCTGTTTCCACATGAGTCTTTAACAAAGGTTGAACTTCGTTCGACAGAGGTTGTGCTTGCCCCGCCATAGCGAAGACGGCAAACATAATGGTTGATAATAGTTGCTTCATAAGTTAATCATTAATGGGTTCAACATTCATTTCGGAGGCAAAGATACAAATAAAAAAGAGAAGAGAAACCAATTTATGATTTTTTTACTCACTAAATCAAAAAGCCCTCAAAATCGAAAAGCACTGCCACCCTTTCTTGTCATCTCGACTAAACGAAGCGCATGGAGAGATCTTTTGAGATGAATTAATTATAAAACCCCGCTCGGAGGAGCGGGGCTTTATTGATTGATGCTGCATAAACTTATGCGAAAGGATTCTCTGTGGGATAGAAGTCACCCTTCGGGAAGTTGTAGTCGATCTCATCCACGGGAATACCCATGTACTTGAGAACCTCCCACAGGTACTTACCCTGATGACCGAACATCACAGCGCAGTGGTGTGGGTAGTGCTTCTCGATGAGGACGTGACGATAGAAGCGGCTCATGTTCTTGATACCGAAGATACCGATAGAACCGAATGAGCGGGTAG
>JAEEGK010021634.1_pt1 | contig 13578 bp, 11 predicted proteins | sample 8958771 | NCBI WGS metagenome assembly JAEEGK01 (sample SAMN16246547, study PRJNA631951) | gut metagenome | biome: gut microbiome; feature: rumen; material: SC-attached | host: Bos | place: Iran: Karaj | collected 2018-10 | reverse complement strand
ATTTCGACCTCGATCTGGGCGTGACCGTGACCGCGGACGATTTCGAGACCGGAACCAGGGCGGCGGTCGTCGGCGGCACGACCACGGTGCTCGACTTTGCAACACAGGATCACGGCATGACGATGCACGACGCGCTCGAATTGTGGCATAAGAAAGCCGAAAAGAGTTCCTGCAACTACGGCTTCCACATGGCGGTGTCCGAGTGGAACGACGCGCGTAAAGCCGAGGTCGACGACATGTTCAGGGCGGGCGTCAGCTCGTTCAAAATGTATATGGTGTACGACGCGATGAAGGTCAACGACGGGCAGATCTACGACGCGCAGAAGTTCATCGGCGCGCGCGGCGGCGTCATCGGCGTGCATTGCGAAAACTACGACGTTCTGCAGGCGCGCATCGCGGAGGAGAAGGCAAAGGGACACCTCGATCCGACCGCGCATCCGGTCACGCGGCCGCAGGCGGTCGAAGCGGAGGGCGTGGCGCGGCTGATGCGCATCGCGGAGCTTTCCCGCAATCCCGCGTGGGTGGTGCATCTGTCCACCGCGGACGGACTCGAAGAGGTGCGCGCGGCGCGGAAGCGCGGCGTGGAAGTCTATGCCGAAACGTGTCCGCAGTACTTTACGCTCGACGTAAAACGCTATGCCGATCCTGACGGCGCGAAGTTCGTCATGTCGCCGCCGCTTCGCGAGGCAAAAGACCGCGCGGCGATCCTCGACGGCATGAAAAAGAAGGATATCGATTTTATCGGAACGGATCATTGCTCGTTTACAATGCGGCAAAAGGCGCTGGGAAAGGATGATTTTTCGAAGATCCCGAACGGCGGCGCGGGCGTGCAGAACCGCGCGGAGCTGGTCTATACCTACGCGGTCGAGACCGGCGCGATCACGCTCGAGCAGATGGCGCTTCTTTTGAGCGAACGCGCGGCGCGGCTGTTCGGCATGTACCCGCAAAAGGGCGTACTGCGCGTCGGAAGCGACGCGGATATCGTGATCTTCGATCCGAACGACAGGCATACGATCTCGTGGAAAACGAACCTGCACGCGTGCGACAATTCGCCGTATGAGGGCATGGAGGTCTCGGGACGCACGCGCGACGTGATCCTGAACGGCGAGCCCGTCGTGGAAAACGGCGCGCTCGTTCTGCCGAACCGCGGACGGTTCGTGTTCCGCAAGCCCTCGGAAAGGTACAGAAAATGAAGATCGCTCTGGTTTTAACGGCTGCCGGCAGCAGCAAGCGCTTCGGCAGCGACAAGCTCGCATACCCGATCGACGGAAAGCCGATGCTCCTGCACGCGCTGGAGCTCTACGACCGGATGAGAGACCGGTTCGTTTCCCGCACCGTCGTTCTGAAAGCGGGGGCGGAGGAACGCCGCATGGCTGCGGAGCGCATGGGGTACCGTACGGCGGAGAACCCGGACCCCGAGCGCGGCATTGCTTCGAGCGTCGTGATCGGCACGGAGAACGCTCTGGAAAGCGATCCGGACGGGATCCTGTACGCGGTGGGGGATCAGCCCCGCGTGAGCGAAAAAACGGTTGACGCGCTTCTGGACGCGTTCAGGAAGGACCCCACGCGCATCGTCGCGCCGGTCGCAAACGGCAGACGCGGCAATCCGGTGCTGTTTCCGAAGGATCTGTTTCCGGCGCTTCTGACGCTGTCCGGCGACGTCGGCGGCAGTCAGGTCGTTGCAAAGCACCGCGACCGGCTCAAAACGATCGAGGTGCCGCCTGCGGAACTCGAAGACATCGACACGCCCGACCGGGATGAGTCGCGCTGGTATGTACTGCACGGCAACATTCTGACCGTTCCGGAACTCGGCAAGCTGAACGCCGTGCGCGACGGATACATCGTGCTTGACGGCGACGGCGTGATCGAGGGCGTGTTCGAAACGCTGCCCGAGCGGTTCAAAAGCGGACAGCTTGCCGACTACGGCGACGCGCTGATCATGCAGTCGTTCTGCGACATGCATCTGCACGCGCCGCAGTTCCCGATGCTCGGCATGGGCATGGACCTGCCTCTTTTAGACTGGCTTCACACCTATACGTTCCGTACCGAGGCGCGGTTTGCCGATCCGGATTACGCCAGAATGCATTACCGCACGCTTGCCGACCGTCTGGTCGATTACGGCACGACGCGGGTGAGCATGTTTTCGTCGCTGCATACGGACGCGACGCTGGTGCTGATGGAGGAACTGGAGCGCGCGGGCATCTCCGGTTACGTCGGAAAGGTCAATATGGACCGGAACAGCCCCGCGTACTACTGCGAGACGACGGAGGAGAGCAAGCGCGAAACGCTGCGCTGGCTCGACGCGTGCGACCGGTTTTCGCACATCCGTCCGATCATTACGCCGCGGTTCACGCCGTCATGCTCAAACGAGCTCATGGAGTGGCTCGGAAAGATCGCAGCCGAGCGGAATCTGCCGGTGCAGTCGCATCTGTCCGAAAACACGAGCGAGATCGAGCTGGTGCATTCCCTGCACCCGGACTGCGCGCAGTACTGGGAGACCTACGCGAAATACGGGCTTTGGAAGCCCGGCACGCTGATGGCGCATTGCGTGCACAGCGATGCGCGCGAGCGGGAAGCGATCAAGACGCACGGCGTGACGGTCGTGCATTGCGCGGACTCGAACACGAACATCTCGAGCGGCGTTGCGCCGATCCGCACAATGCTCGACGAGGGGCTTGACGTGGTGCTCGGCAGCGACATTGCGGGCGGCGCGCATCTTTCGATGCTGAACGTGATCCAGATGTCGATCCGCGTTTCCAAGATCAAGCGCATCGAAAGCGGCTGGACGATCCCGTTCCTTTCCGTGGCGGAGGGGTACTATCTCGGCACCACGGCGGGTGCAAAGCATTTCGGCGCAAAGCCCGGCTTCCAGAAGGGCGATAAGCTGCACGCCGTGGTCATCGACGACCGTGAATATCCCGACACGGCGCGGCTGACGCTGCGGGAACGGTTCGACCGCGCGGTCTATATCGCCGAGCCGAAGGACATCGTGGCGGTATACGGCGAGGGCAAACGCCTGAAATAACGCATGAAATCAAACAAAAAACACATCCTATCCGAAAAGGACGGGATGTGATTTTTTATGTGGACCGCAAGGATACTGATACTGGTTCTGCTGCTTCTGACGGGCGGAGGGTGGTTCGACCGGGTGCTGTTCAAACGTGAAAAGGTTGCGCTTCTGTGTCTGCTTCCGGCCGTGTTCGGGCTGACGCTTGTGCCGACGGTCACGGAGCCGACCGTGCGGCTGTGCTTTGCACCGTGCGCGTTTCTGCTGCTGACCGCAGGTCTGTGCCCGACCGATCATCCGTTCGGCGCGCTGATTGCCGCGCTTTCGGGCGGGCTTCTCGGATGGGAACTGTGCGACGAATTTCCGCTGTTCTTCGAACAGGGACTGCTGATCGCCGTACCGACGCTGCTCGTCTGCCTGCCGTTCTGCCGCGATGCAAACGCAAGGGCGCTCGCGATCGCCGCGGCGCCCTTTGTAATGCTGCTGTTCAGAATGACGGGGGATTATACGCTGTTTCGAAGCACGGTGCTGGAACTCGGAAACGGCGATGCGCTCTGCGCGCAGACCGCAGGACTGCTTTTGCTGCTTCTGTTCGGCGCGGTACGCGATCGCATTTCGCTGCGCCTGCGCCGCGCGTACGGAGTTGCCCCGCTCAACCCGCGGGCATGATCGTTTATTTTTCGTAGACGCGCGGCACGCGGTCGGAGAACGAAAGCAGGATCTCGTACGAGATCGTATCGGCTTTTCCGGCGAGATCGTCCGCGGTGATCTTTTCGTCGCCCTGACGCCCGATCAGCACGGCTTCGTCGCCGATCGCAACGCCGGGAACCTCCGACACGTCGACCATCATCTGGTCCATACAGATCGTTCCGATCTGCGGGCAGCGCATGCCGCCGATCAACACGTCCGTCTTGCCGGTCAGGCAGCGCTTGTAACCGTCGCCGTAGCCGATGGGCAGGGTTGCGACGCGCGTGGGGCGCGAGGCGACGAACCGAAGCCCGTAGCTTACCCCCTCGCCTGCGGGGATCGTTTTCAGATTGCTGATATAGGTGATCAGCGACATGACCGGTGTCAGTCCGCTGCCTTCGGTCCGCTTTGCGTCGGGATGATAGCCGTAAAGCGCGATGCCGAAGCGCACCATGTCGTACTGCAGCTCCGGGAAATCGAGCGTTGCCGCGGAATTCGCGGCGTGCACGATCGGATGGTAGCCGCGGGCATGGATCCGCTCGACGAAGGCGTCAAACCGCTTTGCCTGCAGATGCGTGAACGCAGGATCGGATTCGGACTTTGCAAAGTGCGTGAACACGCCGTCCATCGAAACGTGCGGACAGGCGTCGAACGCGTCCAGAAGCTCGTCGAGCATGGCGTCGTCCGTGACGCCGATGCGGTGCATGCCGGTGTCGAGCTTGACATGCACGTGCGCGGTCTTGCCGGAGGCGACGGCGCAGCGCTCGAAGCTGTGGACCTGCTTTGCGGTAAAGACGGCGGAGGTCAGTTCGTTGCCGACGACGGCGGGAATGTGATCGGGATCGGTTACGCCCAGAATCAGGATCGGCAGGGTGATGCCGTAATTGCGAAGGCGTACGCCCTCCTCGGGGATCGCGACGGCGAACATGTCGACGAGACCGGATTGCTCCAGATATTCGCCGACCACGGTGATGCCGTGACCGTAGGCGTTTGCCTTGATGACTGCCAGAAACTTGGTTTCGGGTTTCAGCTTGCGTTTGGCAAGCCGGATGTTTTTCAAAAATGCGGGCAAATGAACGACCGCATGTGTACTGCGAAGCATGGATAAAATCCCCCTTTTCCAACCACAGATTCTACATGAATCCAATAAAAAAGTCAATTCTTTTCCGTTGAAACCGACGTTTTTCGACTCGGACATAATATATCGAAAAAATGTTAACAATTTATTCAAAAACTATTGCAATTTCTATACCTTGGTGCTAAAATGGGATAAACAATACAAGATATAGGGGTTTCTATGGTCAGAATCATTGCGGGCACCGCCCGCGGAAGGAAGATCGAGACGCTCGAAGGCCTTGAAACCCGTCCCACGCTGGACCGCGTGAAGGAGGCCGTGTTCGGTTCTCTGCAGTTTAAGATCCCGTACGCATCCGTGCTGGATCTGTTCGCGGGAAGCGGCAATCTCGGATTGGAAGCGGTGTCGCGCGGCGCGAAGCGCGTTGTGCTGAACGACCGCAACCCCGCATGCATCGGGATCATCCGGAAAAACATCGACACGCTCGGGTTTTCGGAGATCGCGGAAACGATGAATCTCGATTATGCGGCGGCGATCGACCGGCTCGGCACCCGCGGAGAAGCGTTTGATCTCGCATTTCTGGACCCGCCGTACAGGGAGGGACTTTCCGGGGACGCGGTGCGGCGGCTGTTTGAAGCGCGGCTGATCCGTCCGGGCGGAACGGTCGTGCTGGAACACGCGGCGGACCTTGTGCCGCAAGGCGTTCCGGGCGTTTACCGCATTGCGAAAACCAAGCGGTTCGGCAAATGCGGGTATTCCCTTATTGAGGAGGACGGAGAATGAAGATCGGCGTATATCCGGGCAGCTTCGATCCGTTTACGATCGGACATCTCGACGTTCTGAAGAACGCGGCAGGATTGTTCGATGTCGTGTATGTGGCGGTTTTGAACAACAGCGCGAAATCACCGGTGTTCTCGGTGGAAGAGCGTGTGGAGATGATCGACCGCGTCATTGAATCGGAAGGACTCAAAAACGTCCGGTCCGGTTCGTTTTCGTGGTTGCTGGTCGACTACACAAAGCAGATCGGCGCGCAGTACATCATCAGAGGGCTTCGGGCGATCACGGACTTCGATTACGAATTCCAGATCGACGCGGTAAACCGGCATCTGGATCCGGAGATCCATACGGTGTACTTTATGGCAAGCCCCGCACATTCGTTCCTGTCCAGCTCGAATGTGCGTGAGATCGGGGGAATGGGCGGATCCATCGAAGGACTGGTTCCGCAGTGCAATTATCAATATATTCGGGAAAGGTTGGCAAGGCAGAAATGAACGGCGTACAGACTATGAAAATTTTTAGTATTTTATCGAAGATCGAGCAGCTGGTGGCGGACAGCCCCAAGCCGAGATTCAGCAATGCGGGCAGCCGTCGCATCATCGACGAGGATGAGCTGATCGCGCTTTTGGATGATCTCAAGGCTACGATCCCTGAGGATATCAGAAGAGCCTCCGGCATCATCGCAGAGAAGGAGAACACGCTCCGCGACGCGAACGAGCAGGCGGATCAGATCGTTGCGGATGCGCAGAAGGAAGCGAACGAGCTGCATGAGCAGGCGCAGGAGGCGGCGGAGAATGTCTACCGTCAGGCGGTTGCGGAGTATGAAGCGCTGATCGCGGAGAACTCCATCTATCAGGCGGCGATGAAGCGCGCAAACGACCTGCAGCGGGCGGCCGAAGAGAATGCGGATTCCATCTGCAACGGCGCGCGCGCGTATGCGGACGACATCCTTGCGGATGTGCAGCGTTACCTCAACGACTACATGAAGATGATCAACGGCAACCGCGAGGAGCTTGACGTTCGTCCGAAGCCCGTCGCGCCCGAGCTGCAGATCCCGGAGCCCGATCCCGCGCCGATCTCCGTGAAGCTGCCCGAAACGCGCCGCCGTCAGGACGTCGACATTCCGCCGATGAGACCCGCGACCAGGCCCGCGCCGCGTCCCGCACCCGTCGAGGAGGACGATTACGAGGAAGAGCAGCCGAAGCCGCAGAAGCAGCGCAAAAAGGGATTCTTTGCCCGCATGCTCGGCATTGAAGAGGTCGAGGAGGACGAGGAGCAGGACGATTACGAGGAGGAGGAGCGCGCGCCCAAGAAGAAGCGCCGCGGCCTGTTCTCCTTCAACGACGACGAAGAGGACGAGGAGTACGAGGACTGACCGTCGCAAACAACAATTGATCCGGGGGAGCGATCCCCCGGTTTTTTTATCGCAGCGCTGCAACAAAACGGCCGCCGGATGCGTCTTATGGGTGAAAGCTGCAGCAGGCAAACCTTCGAAGGAGAAGAGAATGGAGCAACAAAACAACCGGGAGCGCGAGATCGTGCGGATCGTGGAAACGTATTCCGACATGCTGATGCGCATCGCCTTAAACCGGGTCAACGGCATCGCGGAGGCCGAGGACGTCGTACAGACGACGTTTGAACGGCTGCTGCGCAAGGCACCGCGATTCGAGACCCCCGCGCATGAAAAGGCGTGGCTGATCAAGACGGCGATCCGCATCTGCATCGATCAGGCCAGGCGGGCAAAGGCCCGCGCAAGCGTGCCGCTGAACGAAGAGATCACGGCGGCATATTCCGAGGAGAGCTTCGAGCTTTTAGACCTTGTCCGGCAGCTGCCGGAGAAGGACCGCGACGTCGTGTACCTCTATTACTATGAGCAATATCCGACGCGCGAGATCGCAAAGCTTTCAGGCGAGCGCGAGAGCACGGTCCGCTCACGGCTGAGCCGCGCAAGGGAGAAGCTTCGGGGACTCATGGAAGGAGAAGGGTATGAACAGACTGTATAAGGGCTATGACGATATCGCGGCGTCCGTCGCGTTCAAAAGCCGCCTGGTGCGCACGCTGCAGACGGAGACGAGGGAGGAAACGCCCAAGAGCATGTTCCGGCTGCCGGTGAAGCGGCACACGCTTGCGGTTCTGATCGCGGCGGCAATCCTGCTCCTTGCGATCGGCACGGCCGCGGCTGCAACGATCCTTGCGGGAAGCTACCGCTCGCCGGATGCGTACCTCGGACAGACAAAGGAGCAGCGCGAACAGGGACAGCAGACCGTCCCGGACGTTGAAAGCGCGATCGCGGCGACGAAGCCCGCGGGCGGCGATTGGTCGATTGTGATGCTGCCGGAGCGGGAGGACGCCGATCACCTGAACGAATGGCGGCAGCGGATGGACCAGCCGGTCTATTCGGAGGATGACTGGGGCTGGATCCGTGAAATCCGGCCGGAGATCGACGAGGTGCTGATCGACGGCAACACGCTGGTCTTCAACGTTCGCGTTTGTTCGGAATTCGGCAACCGCTTCGATCAGTGGAAGCAGACGGGGGAGACGCAGCAGGTCGACCTCACCTGCGACCGGGCGTCCTTTACGATCCTTGCGACCGGCGAAACCGTACCGCTTTCGGGCATCGGATCGGGCGTTATGCCGGCGACCGTCGACGAAACCGGCGCGACGGTGCATACCGAGTGCGATCTGGACGATCTCGACACGCCGTTCCCGACCGAGGGCAGGATCCGCGTCACGATGGAGATCGGCATCCGCGATCCAAAGGTTGACTCGATGGGCTCCGCGGGACTGCTCGGCGTCATGACCTATTCATTCGAATTTGACGCTTCGGCGGGCGCGGACGTCGCTGCGCCGACCGTCACCGAACGGCCGCTGTCCGGCTCGGTCGTGCTGACGATGCGGGATAAAACCGGCCGAGAATACAACGAACGCGTTTCGCTCGACGGCGTGGTGCTTTTGGAGCGCCTGTCCTATCGCAGCACCGGCGTCTACGTGAGCTACACGCTGAAATCCGCGCCAAAGGACCGGACGGACGCGCAGACGCGCGCGCTGATGACGCCGTGCTTCGAGTCACCGGACCGGTACGGGCTGACGGTGAGCTGCGTGCCGAAGAGCGGCACGGACGACGTCCTGATGCCCGGCTATCCAAGCTCCGGCGCGGACGGGGAATACATCGGCATTTTCCCGATCTTTCCTTCGGACTATGCGCGGATCAGGGCCATGGACTATGAGATCCGGATCGCCTACCGCTGCGTCGCGTCGTTCGACGGCGAACCGGCGGACGAGGATTGGCATATGCCCGAGGACGCGGATCACACGAAGCCCGTCGCCGTGCGTGAGCAGCCGATCGCCGCGTTCGATCTGATTTTGCCGTAATGCGGGCGCTCCAGCAGAATAATCTCGGCGCCCCGCAAGAAAGGAGACAACGATGAAACGAATCCTTGCGGTTTTGCTTGTGGCTTTCATGCTTGCCGCCTGCCAGCCGACGCCGGAAACGGAATTCATCGTCAACAAGGGCGATCAGCCCGCCATGATCGACATGGCGAAGGGCGGAGATACCGACGTCGTGACCGCGCAGAAGAGCGATGACGGCAGCGGACCCGCCGCGGTGGATTATCGCGCCATGTACGGGATCCCGCAGCGGTATGAGGCCGCGTTCTCGGATCGCGAGGGCAAGGTGACGGTGCGCATCGACGCGCCGATCGAGGCGCCGACTGCGCCGCTGCCGATCGTGCGCGTGTTTGCAAAGGATTTCGATCAGGCGACCGTGACGCGCATCTGGAACGTGCTGGTCAGCGATACGCCGATGTTCGAGATCGTCGACGGGGACAATCTGAACCGCCGGACACGGATCAAGGAGGAGCTTGAATTCCTCTATGCGCTGTTGGACGATCCGGCGCAGATGGAAGCAAAGCTGTATGCGTCCGCCGACGAGGTGCTGGAGGAGATCGCAAGCCTGCAGGCGGAATACAACGCCGTCGAGGACGCCGCACCGAAGGACGCGAAGCGCGTGGACGGCACGCTTTGGCGGCGCAGCGTCGGGTTCTCCGACAAGCCGGATGTAACGACAAGGCTCGGCCTTTGGGCGATTTCCGGGGACGGCGGCGTTCGCTTCGAGGTGAACAACCCGATCGACAGCGACGAGCCGATCTACGAAAAGACCGACGGCGGCTGGAACGTGATCCAGAACGACAAACATGCGACGCTGCTCTATCGGCGCAGCTCTCCGGTGATTGATGTGAATACCGGATCCAGACCGCTGTTCATTCCGTTCGGGACCGACGTGCCGGAGGACGACCCGCTGCCGGAGGAGGCAAAGGGGTGCCTGTCCTATCCGCCGAAGGATGCCGCGAACAAGGTGCGCGCGTTTCTCGAGCAGGCGGGACTATCGGACGAGTTCGAGGTCGCCTGTATCCGCCTTGAGAACAACGCGGGCACGCTGTATGAGCGCAGCGGCGACGGAACGATCCCGAAGCCCACGCATTACGCCTATCACATCGAGTGCGTGCGAACGGTCTCCGGCGCGCCGTGCTGCGTTGCGGAAGCGAACGTGCGCGAAAGCCGCAGCGGCGAGAGTACCAAGACCGCCTATGCGCCGAGCTGGTCGTATGAAACCATGCTCTTCTATCTGGACGACGACGGGATCTATTGGTTCGGCTGGAGCACGCCGCTGTCCGTCGCCGATACGCTCAATGACTTTTCCAAGCTGAAGCCGTTTGACGAGATCGCAGCGATCGTCGAAAACCGGCTGCCGCTGACCTACGTCGAGGAAGTGAACCGGATGCTGGAGACGTGGGAGAATCCGCCCAAATTGCCCGCCGTCACGCTTTCGATCGACCGCATCACGCTGGGACTCTGGCGCATCGCCGAACAGGACAAGCTCGGGCAGGGGCTGCTGGTCCCTGTGTACTGCTTCTACGGCACGCTGGAGGGGACGGCGTATCAGGACGGTTCGCCGCGCGCGGAGTACAACGACCTGCTGTTTGTCATCAACGCCGTCGACGGCAGCGTGATCGACCCGGAGAAAGGATATTGAGCGCCTGACGGCGCAGTGATGTTTGCCGCTGCGCGGCAAGTGATATATTGCTACGCAATGTGATTTACGCCTTCGGCGTGTGATATATGCGCTTCGCGCATGTGAAGGTGGATTCTCCGATGGAGAATCCCGGATCATTGCCCTTTCATGTACGTGCGATCCAAAAGCCTCCCTTGTGAAAAGGGAGGTGGATGCCGAAGGCAGACGGAGGGATTGTCGCCTGCGCACACACCTGCTTTACAATCCCTCGGTCCCGCTTCGCTCGACAGCGATGGTCTCACATGGCCGCAGCGCGTCGCTGACCATTTCGCTTCGCTCCATTACGGCGGTAGATCGCACGCTTCCCGCGCGTACCATGCTTCCTTCTGCTCCCTGTTCGACCCGCACTTCGATTCGCTTCTTCCCGCACCGCGGGCGCTCATCTCCGCGCCCCTTTGCACAAGGGAGCCAAGAATCATGAAACGCCCCGATAGAAAGGATCATTATGAAACGAATCATCATTGTATTGCTTATTGTTTTCATGCTCGCCGCCTGTCAGCCGACGCCGGAAACCGATGCGGTGCGGCAGAAGAATCAGGACGCCATGCTCGAACTGGCGCGGGGCGAGGGGACCGATACGGTTGAAAATCAGAACGTCCCGGAAGCCGACCCGGACCTGCCCGCGCTCGACTATCACACGATGTACGGCATTCCGGAGCATCTTGATCTGGAGTTTTCCGGCCTTTCCGACAAGGTGAAGATCGTTGTCGACGCGGATGTAACCGTCCCGGAACAGCCGATGCCGATCGTGCGCACCGTGCCGACAGACTTTTCGCAGGAGCAGGTCTATGACTTCTGGCAGCGGCTGGTCGGGGACCGCAAGCTGTTCATCCGGGACGAAAAAGAGACCAAGGAATCGATCAAGTCGCAGATCGAACGCTGCATGGAGATTCTGGACGGGCCGGAGAAGAACGATTACGAGCCCGGCGAGATCGAGCAGCGATTGGAGGACCTCAAGGCACGCTTCAACGACGCGCCGGACGGCGAGGCGCCGAAGGAAGCGGACGGCACGCTGATTACCGGCGAGATGCGGGACAACCGCGGCCGGGTCGTTGCACACCGCACGGAGCTGCAGGCGTACGATCCTGTCGATATTTACGGCGGGATCCGGTTCAACGTGCAGAACAATTACGATCTTCAGGAGACGATCCAAGAATCCGACGGCGCAATCTGCGTCATGAAAAACGCGAGCTTCTCCTATGAAATCGGGGAAAGAATGAACGAACAGTATGTCATCGACTATGACAATCCGCACTTCTCGCTGCGCGCGGACGATCCGATTCCCGCGGAGGCGGCAGAGCGTGTGCAGACGACGCCCGCCGAGATCCGGAAGCGCGTGGACGATGTGCTCGAACAGATGGGACTTGCGGGAACCTTTGCGGTGTCGGAGATCGGGCTGTACCCGGGGGTCGACCCGTGGACACGCGAGCTGAACGGGTATTATGAGTATCGCGTGGCGCTTGCGCGTCTTGTAAACGGCGTTCCGACCTGCCCGAATGGCGTGAATATGAACCTCTATTGGCCGGAGGACATGACCGCGCCGGACTGGATTTATGAGGACTTCGAAATCTGGCTCAGTGACGACTGGATCCGGGTCCACTGGTACGCGCCGATCGAGACGCAGGAGGTCCTTGAGCCGAGCTGCCGCCTGCTGCCGTTTTCGGAGATCCGGAGCATACTGGAATCGCGGCTCCCGATGCTGCTGGAGCGCAAGGCGTCGAATGAAGACGTGAAAACCTGTACCGCAACCGTTCGGCGGATCAACCTCGGCCTTTGGCGCATCCGCGAGAAAAACTCGATTGAAACGGGGCTTTTGGTACCGGTGTACTGTTTCTATATGGATCTTGCAAGCGAGCACGAATATGACGGCAGAGCATGGACCGAACGGTCGACCGACGCGCTTTTGATCAATGCTGTCGACGGCACGGTGATCGATCCGTGGAACGGGTATTGAGCGGCACGCCGCGGTGCGAACACAGGGGGACGGTTCCTCTGTGTTGACAAATTCGAATATAAAACAAGGGGATTGTGTCAAGAGAACCGTCCACGTGACACCGAGATATTCCTTATGATCCCAACCATCCTGAAAGGTAATGAATGAAAATGAAAAAGAAAGTGTTTTATTTCATTGTAAGTATTATTGTTATATTACTTATTATCGGCGTGCTCGTCACAATTCTTTACAATAACAAGTCGAAAACAGAGCCATCTGATGCCGACGAGAACTTGTATGATGCAGAGTCGAGTCCGGTGACAATAGTACCATTTGATGCCGGGGCGAATATGTACGGTTTTGAGTCGAGCCCATATGAAGCCGATGATAGTTATCTTTCGTGCATCGAGAAGGATCCATTGAATGAGAAATTAGATTCTGTTTCCGATGCAAATGATCTTGTCAATCAAATTGTATCGATATGGATCGGGATATACGGAGATCGAATTAAAGAACAAAGACCGTATCAGGTTTTCTACGATGAGAAAAATGCGATCTGGATGGTCAAGGGGACGTTAAAAGAAAACGAATTGGGTGGTGTCGCGTATGCTTTGATAGCAGACGGCACATGGGAAGTATTAGCGATATGGCATGATAGGTGACTGGGAACACAAGGGTGTGTCAAGACTAACTATTAAAAGTCAAGACCAAAATAGGTGTATTTGAAGATTATTGAAAGGTTCATCGCTGTCCTTGACAAACAGCCTGCAAGCGCAGGAAAAAGGGAACACAAGGGGACGGTTAGCGTGAAAACGAAGACAGAGAAAAGTACAGGAAAAAGCGCTTCCGCTCTTGACCGAGAAGGAAACGAAAGATAGAATAAAGACAGCCGTTATTGACGGGGCGATTGATATGGCGAAAGCGCCACTACTGGGTCATAGAACTCTCCGGATGTCAGCAGCTTGTAACAAAGCGCAAGCATCTTTCTCGCCACTGCAATAATGGCTTTCTTTCTGCCGATCCGCGCC
>JAEEGK010021631.1_pt1 | contig 13579 bp, 9 predicted proteins | sample 8958771 | NCBI WGS metagenome assembly JAEEGK01 (sample SAMN16246547, study PRJNA631951) | gut metagenome | biome: gut microbiome; feature: rumen; material: SC-attached | host: Bos | place: Iran: Karaj | collected 2018-10 | reverse complement strand
ACTATCCGGACCTGTTCTGCGGCGGCAACAGCGCGGACCTGATCATCAGCGGCGGCGCTCTGATCAACCTGCTGGACTACATCTCCGAAGAGAAGACCCCCCGCCTGTGGGCTCACATTGAAGAGCAGAAGGCCCGCCTGGTCGACAAGGACGCGGAAGGAAATGATGTCCTGTACATCATCCCCAACTACGGCCTGGCTGACGGCGACCAGATCGTCAATGCCGTGAACGGCCCCGCCTTCTTCATCCAGAAGCAGGTTCTCGCGTGGGACAACTATCCGACCATCAAGACCGTTGATGAATACTTCGACCTGATCGAGCGGTTCATCGATGCCAACCCCACCGATGCCAACGGCACCCCCTACATCGGATTTGCCATCCTGTGCGAAGACTGGCGTCATTTCTGCCTGATCAACCCCGTACAGCACCTGATGGGCCGTCCGAACGACGGTGAAGTCGTGATCGATCCCAACTCCCTGTACTTCACTGAAACCTTTATTGACAAGCCCTATGCCAAGGCCTACTACCAGAAGCTGAACGCTGCCTTCCAGAAGGGCCTCATCGAGCAGAGCACCTTCACCGACAGCTATGATGCCTACATCGCGAAGCTGTCCACCGGCACCGTACTGGGCATGTTCGACCAGACCTGGGACTTCAACAATGCCACGGCTGCCCTGAATGATGCCAAGATGTATGAGAACACCTACGTTGCTCTGGGCCTCATCTACGACGAGAACGACGTTGAAGGCGTTGAAATGCCCACCCCCACCTGGAAGATCGAAGAGCACTACGTGAACGGCGGCCTGCCGAACGTTCGCCGCGGCTTCGGTATCTCCGTGAACTGCAAGTGCCCCGAACGCATCATTGCGATGTGGGAAGAAATGCTGAGCGAAAAGTGGCAGCTGATCTTCAACTGGGGTATCGAAGATGAAGACTACTACGTCGAAGACGGCCGCCTGCTGATGACCAAAGAACAGTATGAGAACCTGAACGACAGTGCCTGGAAGCTCGAGAACAAGGCTGACGGCATCTTCACCAACAGCCCCAAGAAGCAGGGCTGGATCCTCGAAGGCGAATTCGCCGGCAATGCCTGGGAACCCGGCAACCAGCCTGAAATCCTGTTCGGCCTGATGAACGATTATGACAAGGACTTCCTGGCTGCTTATGGCTTCAAGAAGTTCGGTGACTTCGTGAACCCGCCGATCGAGCTGGCCAAGTACGGCGAAGCCTGGCAGATCAACTACGATCCCGTGGATACCGAGCACACCAAGTTCCTGCAGGTTCAGGATCAGCGGCTGCCCGAACTGATCATGTGCGATCCCGCTGAGTTCGATGCGAAGTGGGATGCGTTCGTGGAAGAGATCGCGCCCTCCGCTAAGGCTTTCGGAGACTACATGCAGCTGGCTGTTCTCCGCGAAGTTGTTAAGGTTCTGGACAAGTAATCCGAGTCAGATCCTGCCAGGGGAGAGAGCCTTCTCTCCCCTGGCCTTTTTCAGAAGGGAGTTGTTCACCGTATGACCAGTGTGCCGCAGAGTGTCAACCGGTCCATTCAGCCGGCGCGGAAATCCAGACTATCCAAAATTCTGGGCAGCCAATGGCAGCTGATGCTGATGTCCGTGCCTATGCTGCTGTATGTGTTGCTGTTCAATTACGCACCGATGTGGGGCTGGCTGGAGGCGTTCAAGGATTATTCCAGCAAAAGCGCGCTGGCGACAGGGAACGCCCCCTGGATCGGGCTGGACAACTTCCGGTTCCTGTTTACCAATCCGCTGGTAAAGGATGACTTCCTGCTGAGTATCCGGAACACGCTTGCCATGAGCGTGATCAACCTGGTGTTCGGCACAGTATCCGCCATCCTCCTGGCGGTACTGCTCAACGAACTGCGCAGCAAGGTTTTCAAGCGTACGGTGCAGACGGTGACGTACCTGCCTCACTTCCTGAGCATGATCGTTGTCGTCAGTATCGCGCAGAATATTTTTGCGACCAACGGCCCGCTGAACAACTTCCTGATGAGCATGAACCTGGTCAAGACTGAAGTGTTCTGGCTGGGCGACAAGAAGTATTTCTGGTGGCTGGTTGGTATTATCAACGTATGGAAGGAAGTTGGCTGGAATACCATCATCTACATTTCCGCCATGACTTCCATTGACCCCTGCCTGTATGAAGCGGCAGCGATTGACGGAGCGGGACGCTTCCAGCGGATCCTGCATGTGACGCTGCCCGGTATCAAATCCACCTTTGTGATCCTTCTGATTATGAATATCGGCCACCTGATGGAAGCCGGTTTCGAAATCCAGTATCTGCTGGGCCGCGGTGTGGTCTACGACGTGGCCAGTACCATTGACATCTTCGTGCTGAAGTACGGCACCGAAAAACTGGACATCGGCGTTGCGACGGCTGCCGGTATGTTCAAGAGCGTTGTGGCAATCATCCTGCTGATCATCGCAAACATGACGGCCAAGGCACTGGATGAGGACACGCTGATCTGACGAAGCGGAAGGGTAGGAAGGTGTACATATGAGTACGATAAGCGGAGCAGCCCAGAAGACCCCCTACGTGGGCAGGAAAAAGGGAATCCGGGATATTCCGGAAACCATCAGAAAAGGATACCGGATGGCACCCGGCCAGCTGCGGTTCTGTGTAATCGCTGCGGTTGTGCTGATCCTGGCGCTGCTGGTTGTGATGATTATTGCCGGCAACCGGGCGGCAAACGGCGTCGCCATCAATGAAGAAGCCCAGGTGCTGCAGGATGCGGTGCGCGCAGAACGCATCGTGGCTGTGGACGGAAATACGATCCAGTTCGCGGAAAAACCGGTTTATGACGGGAACGGAAAGCGGCTGATCCTGACAGAGAAGATCGTCACTTCCAAGAGCTACTGGGTCACAATGAGCCCGGAAAGCGAAATCGCCGAGTATGAAAAAGTGATCGGCGAGGGACGCTTTATCCAGGTGGACAACTTTGGAAACAACAGTCTCTGGATTACCATGGCAACTGAAAAAGAGATGAACAAATGCATCGCTGCCGTGGAAGGATCCGGACTGGTTCAGCTGAACAACATGGCAAACCTGGACTGGCTGAACCGGGGCACTGATGAAGAAAATAAAAAAGCGGCGGATGCGTTCGCAAACATCGAGTTCATCCAGTTTGAAAAACTGGGTACCACCAGTATCCGCCTGCGCCGCGGAACAGAAGGCGAAATCAGCGAAGCGGAAAATACATGGGGACATTACCGGCTGCTTCGGATTATTGCGATCCTGCTGCTGTTCGCTGCGGCCGGAGCGTATGCCTATACACTGAAATCCGGTAAAATGCAGAAAAAGCCGGCGGGCACCCTGAAGGCAGTCCGGGCGGTGATCCTGGCTGTCGGAGCAGTGATCCTGGCGCTGACGGTCTTCCTGACCATCCAGATGGACAATACGCAGGACCGCCTGATCCGTCAGGGCCCGATGATCATGGCGGCGGACGGCGAAGTGGAAGGCGAAGATTCCGACCAGAAATTCAACTACGTTGATACCAAGAAGGCAGAACGGACGGTTACCATTCCCAAGACGGTGACCGGTACGGGAACGCACCGGACAATCCAGTATATCGCGATTGCACTGCTCGGGATTCTCGCGTTTGCACTGGTGTATTTCTTCCGCTATGAGCGGGACCTGGGATTCCCGACCTTCAACGTTATCATCCTGATCATCCTGATGCTGATCACGGTTTATCCGGTGCTGAACACCCTGGCGACATCTTTCAATGACGGTACCGACGCACTGCGCGGCGGAATCGGCGTGCTGCCCCGGAAATTCAGCATGAAGAGCTATGACAATATCCTTTCCAAGGATGAGATCTTTGACGCGGCATGGGTTTCGGCGTCCAAGACGGTCATCATTACGGTGATCAACCTGTTCCTGACCGGTATGCTTTCCTTCGCACTGTCCCGGAAGGAATATGTGCTGCGCAAGTTCATCACCACAGTCATGGTGCTGACCATGTACGTGAATGCCGGCCTGATCCCCACCTACCTGCTGATTTCCCGGACGCTGAACCTGGCGCATACCTACTGGGTTTACATCATTCCGACCATGCTGTCGTGTTTCAACATGATCGTGATCCGGACATACATTACGGGACTGCCGGACGCGCTGGTGGAATCCGCGCGGATTGACGGCGCCGGTGACCTGCGTGTGTACTGGCGGATCATCTTCCCGCTCTGTACGCCGGTGCTGGCTACGGTGGCGCTGTTTGTCGCGGTCGGCAGCTGGAACAGCTGGTTTGATACCCGCCTGTACAACGCGGGACAGAGGGATCCCAAGACGCTGCAGTACCTGCTGCAGATGAAGATCCTGACAGCCGGCCAGAATGCCAACGCGGCCAATACCTCGGCGGACGCGCTGAAGGTAAGCTCCAAAACGGAGCCCATCACGATCCGCGCCGCGATCACCGTGGTTTCCACTGTGCCGATCCTGGTGGTTTATCCCTTCCTGCAGAAGTATTTTGTGACCGGCATGGCGCTGGGCTCTGTGAAGGGCTGACGGGAAAGGGGTTGTAGAAGCATGAAAAAGACGATCGGTATCATTATCAGCGTGGTCTGCCTGATCATTACTGCCGCCTCTGTCCTCGGTATTATTGTGGCCAACCAGGGCCGTGTGGAAAGCATTGACCCGGACCAGCTGCGGGAGCTCTATACGATTTCGGACATGCCTTTCCCGGACGGTCCGGTTGAGGGAGCGGAAGAGGTGACCCATCCGAAATCGGACACCTTCGTGCAGCTGGTAAAGAAGATGACGGACAAAACGCTGACCGGGCGGCTGCGCGTACTGGAAGGCCTGACGAAGAAGTATGACAGCCTGGAAGCCGAACTGGTAAAGGGCGGCATGAAGCAGGGTACCCCGGAACTGCAGGCGAAGATCTCCGAAGATTTCGTGAAGGATATCAGCAGCTACGGGCTTTACTCGGATGTGACCCGCCTGTCCCTGTGGGAAAAGATCTGCATGTTTACCATTACCTGGCGGTCTGTAATGCTGATCTTCGGTTTCCTGGGCCTGGGTCTCGGACTGGCTGTGATCTCTTCCGGAACCGCCAAGAGTGATCTGGACTGATCTGAAACGGATGTCCGGTCTTTGCCGGATAAGGAATGTATGGTAAAATATATACAATCAGGTTCTCCGGAAGGAAGACCGGAAAGGAAATGACCATGTCGGAGCAGCGCGGGGCGAATGCCATCATCAGGGAAAAACGGTACGAAGACGGCTTCCGGGTACTGCAGGGCCAGCGGGAATACGTGACCTACCCGGACAATACGTCTGTACGTATCTGGTATTCGGAAGATCCGTGGCGGTTTGAAGAGCATGTTCATTCCGCGGTGGAAATCGTGCTGACTCTGGAAGGCAGCGTGGACTATGTAGTGGACGGCGTGCCGTACACCGTGCGGAAGGACGAGGTACTGGTGATTCCCCATGAGGCGATTCATTCCATGGCCATGGGGGAGAACAGCAGCCGGCTGCTGTTCCTGTTTGAACCGGATGTGCTGATGTCCCTGCGGGACCTGAAGCGGCTGCCGGGCCTGTTTGACCGGGTTTTCTACCTGCATGACGGATCGGATACGCATACCCGGATCCGGGAGATGCTGCTGAAGATCCGGAGCATCGAGAAGGAACAGAACCTTGCGTGGAACGCGATGATCTACAGCTACCTGATCCGGATTTATTCCGTGCTCTGCCAGCACTATATGTCCGGCGTGATCACCCGCGGCCGGGAAACAACCGTCCGGGCGGTGGACCAGGAAGTGATCACTGCTTCCATGGTGTATATCAACGAGCATTACCATGAAGAGCTGTCCCTGGATGACGTGGCGGCTTTCGCGGGATTCAGCCGGTATTATTTCTCCCGTTCCTTCAAGAAGCAGACCGGTTATTTCTTCAAGGATTACCTGTGCCAGAAACGGCTGCAGGTGGCGATGGAGCTGCTGACCCGGACGGAGCTTTCCATGCGGGAGGTGGCTTCCCGGAGCGGATTCGGCAGCGTGGCGACATTCAACCGCGCGTTCCGGGAGAAGAACGGCTGTACGCCGTCCAAATACCGGGCAATCTACGGCGGACGGTAACGAATATGAACCGGAAACGGCATGACCTTCGGGCCATGCTGTTTTTTTGCCATACGCAGCCGGAAACCGGCGCACAGGTATAATTGACAAGCGTATTCTTCTGTTGGTAGAATGACCTGACTGCGATCGTTGGGATGTGACATACAGCATGAACGGATATAACAAAAGAGCCCGGGGCCGGCAGGCCGGGACGGCAAACGGAATGGCGGAGGAAAGCCAGCTGACGCTGAACCTGAAAAAGGACGAGCTGTTTGATCCGTATGTGGTGCTGCCCCATCCGGAGGTCAGCCCGGTGGTGTATGAGGCGGTGGACCGGTTTGTGCAGCGGTACGGCGGGGAAAGCATGAAAATCTCCATTATGTCGGGGGACGACGTAAACCCGTCGATCCAGGAGGTATTCCGGGAAGCCTACCGCAGCCATTACGACGATGAGCTGCAGAAAACGGAGAATTACCTGCACCGGAGGTATGTCCGGGTATTTATGCTGGTGCTGGTATGCATTGCTGCGCTCCTGACCGGCAGTTTCCTGTCGGAACGCCTGACCCGGTTCGAGCTGATTGCGGGCATTGTGATGGAGCTGGGTGTTTTCTGCCTGTGGGAAATCGGATATACGCACTTTGACCGGAGCGATGCGTCCCTCCGGAAAAAGACTATCCTCCGGGCAAGGAACGCTGAAATCGAGTTTTTATAAACCGCCGGAAGGGCGGTTCGGGAACGGCAGCCGCGGGCGCGGAAATGACCATAAAGGGGATATGACGGACATGGAAATCAGGAAGCTGAGGGAAAACGACAAACTCACCATCTCGCTGGACGGGCAGCTGGATACCATGACAGCCAAAGAGCTGGAAAAAGAGCTGCATGATTCGGCGGACGGCGTAACGGAACTGGTGCTGGACCTCAGCCGCCTGTCCTTCATTACATCGGCCGGACTCCGCATCCTGGCTGTCGCGCAGAAGATGATGAAACGCCAGGGCCGCCTGGTGATCCGGGATCCGCAGCCGGATGTCCGGGAAGTGTTTGACGTGACGGGCCTTTCCAGTTTCCTGGAGATCGAGACCAGCTATGCGCAGTGAGGAAAAACGGGAGAGACGCCGGCTGACGATCTCCAGGGCATTCCTGCGCTGGCTGCTGTCGATTGTGGCTGTCGGCTTCCTGGCCAGCATGCTGTTTACCTGGATTCACCAGACCGGCATGTCCAACAACAACGCGGTCACGCTGCTGCGGATCAATGTGCAGGACGTCCGGCAGGATGTTATTGACGCGTCGGATGAAAACCTGCTGAAGCTGACACGGAAAATTGCCGCGGAGCTGGACAGCAGCGCAGGGGTAAACTCCGATACGCTGAAGCAGATGCTGCAGATCCATGATGTGGCGGAAATCAATCTCATTGACCGGGACGGCATCATTACCGCGACCACCATGGATGAATTCCAGGACTATGACATGCGGAGCGGGAAACAGTCCGCAGAGTTTATGACACTCCTGGAAACAGATACAAAGGAATACGTACAGAGCTACCAGCCCACATCATCCGATCCGTCCCTGTTCCGGAAATACGCGGCCGTTTCGCTGCGGGCGGGCGGGTTTGTCCAGGTGGGTTATGACGGGGAACGCTTCCGGCGGGATATTGACCAGTATGTCATCAATGCCGCGAAAAACCGCCATGTAGGCCAGACCGGCTGTATCATTATCGCGAATGAGGAGTGGAATATTGTCAGCGACCGGTACGGGCTTGCCGGCAGCAACCTGGCGGAGACCGGTATCTGGATTGACCGGCCGACCATGCCGGAGAATGAGGTGTTCCGCGCGCAGGTGTACGGCGAAGACTGCTCCTGTACCTACATCTTTACCGAAGGCTACTATATCATTGCGGTCCTGCCCGAAAACGAAATCATCCTGGAGCGGGATTCCTCCCTCCGCATGATGGGGATCATGGAGATCATCCTGTTCCTGGTTCTGTTTACCGTGATATTCCTGCTGGTGAAATACCTGGTGCTGGATAATCTCGGAAAAGTCAACAACTCCCTGTCCCGGATTTCGGACGGGGACCTGGATGAAGTGGTGGACGTCCGGTCCAACGCGGAGTTTTCCGACCTTTCCGATGATATCAATTCAACGGTCGGCACCCTGAAACAGTATATCGCGGACGCGGCTGCCCGGATTGATGAGGAGCTGGCCCTTGCGAAGGATATCCAGGAGTCGGCACTGCCTTCGGTGTTCCCGCCCTATCCGGACCGGCAGGAGTTTTCCCTCTATGCCGATATGGAAACTGCCCGGGAGGTCGGCGGGGATTTTTATGACTTCTACCTGCTGGATGACAACCGGCTTGCGTTCCTGGTGGCGGATGTTTCCGGCAAGGGAATCCCGGCGGCCATGTTCATGATGACCGCCAAGACCGTGCTGCGGGACTATGCCGAGCGCGGAGATTCCCCGAAGGATGTGTTCACCAACGCAAATTCCCAGCTGTGCGGCGGGAATGACGCGGATATGTTCCTGACGGCGTGGATGGGTTTCCTGGAAATCGATACGGGACTCCTCCGTTTTGTGAACGCGGGGCACAATCCGCCGGTGCTGATCCGGGGCGGGAAGAGCCATTTTATTGAACAGAAACCGAACCTGATGCTGGCGATGGCGGACGGGATGGTTTACCGGGAGGAGCAGATGCAGCTGGAACCCGGGGATATGCTGTACCTGTATACGGACGGTGTGACGGAAGCATCCGCGGCGGACCGGCGGCGGTTCGGGAACGCGAGACTGCTGGAAATCCTGTCAGGCCGGCGCGGGAGCGGAGACGCGGCATGCCGGGAAACCTGCGATGCGGTGCTGCAGGCGGTTGAAGCGTTTGCCGGGGACGCGCCGCAGTTTGATGACATTACCCAGATGTGCCTGTTCTACCGGGGTGCACAGCCGGAAGAGAGTGCAGGCGGAAACTGCCGGGAGCTGACGGTGGACGCCCGGGAGGAGAACCTGCCGGAGGTGCTTGCTTTTGTCCGCGCATGCCTGGATGAAACGGAATGCGGGGAAAAGGACAGAAAGCAGACCGGCATGGCGGCGGAGGAGATCTTCATGAATATTGCCGGGTACGCATACCCGGACAGGGACGGCGGAAAGGTGCATATTGCCGCGGAAACAGGCCGGGATGAAATCCGGATTACGTTTACCGATTCCGGTGTGCCCTACAATCCGCTGGAGAAACCGGACCCGGACCTGGCTATGGGCATTGAGGAGCGGGAGCACGGCGGCTTTGGAATCTATATGGTCAAACAGGCTATGGACGAGGTATCCTATCATCGTGAAGACGGGCACAATATCCTGGCTGTCCGGAAAAAACGGGCAGACCGGTAAGCAGTGCGGACCGGTGATCCAACGCAGGAGGATAATGATATGAAAATTCACGGACTGCAGAAGATGACGCTGCTGGATTTTCCCGGAAAAGTGGCGTGCACGGTTTTCCTGGGCGGATGCGATATGCGCTGCCCGTTCTGCCACAATGCGGAGCTGATTGACGGAACCGCGCCGGCGGTGATGGAAGAGGAAGAACTGCTGGCATTCCTGAAAAAACGGACCGGCCTGCTGGAAGGCGTGGCGATTACGGGCGGCGAACCGCTGCTGCGGGATGATACGATCACCCTGATGGAAAGGATCCGGGAGCTGGGGTATCCGGTGAAGCTGGACACCAACGGCACCCATCCGGACCGGCTGCGGAAAATCCTGGACCGGGGCCTGGCGGCATATGTGGCGATGGATATCAAGAACAGCCCGGAACGCTACGCGGTGACTGCCGGACTGGAAAAGATGGACCTGGCGCCGGTGCGGGAGAGCGTGTCCCTGCTGATGGAAGACCGGACGGACTATGAGTTCCGGACCACTGTGGTGGCGGAACTGCACGACGCGGATTCCTTCCGCGGAATCGGGGAATGGATCCGGGGTGCCAGGCACTACTACCTGCAGAAATTTACGGACCGGGATACGGTTCCGTTCGGCGGATTTCATGCCCCGGAAGATGAAAAAATGCTGGAATATGCCGCAATCGCAAGGGAATACGTGCCTTCGGCCGTAATCCGCGGAATGGACGACCAGCACAAGATATAGTACGAAAAAAGATTTTTCTGATACAACATATTGACTTTCCGCTCCTGAACGTGATATATTATGCAAGCACACGGGGGAGACATTCCTCGCCTCGTTCAAAAAAGCAAAATATACATGGCAGGAGCGGAAAATTATGTATCAGGTTGTTAAACGTGACGGTAAAATTGTCGACTTTGAGATCAGCAAGATCTCAAAAGCGATCACCAAAGCATTCGAAGCGCTCGGGAAACAGTATCATCCCAGCGTGATCGACATGCTGGCCCTGCGGGTTACGGCAGAATATGAGCCGCTGATCCAGGACGGCAAAATCGCGGTGGAAAGCATCCAGGACTGCGTGGAAAAGGTGCTTTCCGAAGCGGGATACGCAGATGTGGCCAAGGCCTACATCCTGTACCGCAAACAGCGCGAGAAAGTCCGCAATGTCAATTCCGCCCTGCTGAACTATAAAGACCTGGTTGACAACTACCTGCGCATCAATGACTGGCGCGTGAAGGAAAACTCCACCGTGACCTATTCGGTGGGCGGACTGATCCTGTCCAACTCCGGCGCCATCACGGCCAACTACTGGCTGAGCGAAATCTACGATAATGAAATCGCCGAAGCTCACCGCAGCGCGGCGATCCATATCCATGACCTGAGCATGCTCACCGGCTACTGCGCCGGCTGGAGCCTGAAGCAGCTGATCCAGGAAGGCCTGGGCGGCGTGCCCGGGAAGATCACCAGTTCCCCCGCCGGCCACCTGTCCACCCTGTGCAACCAGATGGTCAATTTCCTGGGCATCATGCAGAACGAATGGGCCGGCGCCCAGGCGTTCTCCAGCTTTGATACCTACCTGGCGCCGTTTGTCCGCGTGGACAACCTGAGCCAGAAGGAAGTCAAGCAGTGCATCCAGAGCTTCATCTACGGCGTGAACACCCCCAGCCGCTGGGGCACCCAGGCGCCCTTCTCCAACATTACGCTGGACTGGACCTGCCCGAAGGACCTGGCCAACCTGCCCGCCATCATCGCCGGCAAGGAAATGGACTTCACCTATGGCGACTGCCAGAAGGAAATGGACATGGTCAACAAGGCCTTCATTGAAATCATGATTGAAGGCGACGCGAACGGCCGCGGCTTCCAGTACCCGATCCCGACCTATTCCATCACCCGGGACTTCGACTGGTCCGAAACCGAAAATAACAAGCTGCTGTTTGAGATGACCGCCAAGTACGGCACCCCCTACTTCAGCAACTACATCAACTCCGACATGGAGCCCAGCGACGTGCGCAGCATGTGCTGCCGCCTGCGTCTCGACCTGCGTGAACTGCGCAAGAAGAGCGGCGGTTTCTTCGGCAGCGGCGAATCCACCGGTTCCATCGGCGTTGTGACCATCAATATGCCCCGCCTGGCCTATGAAGCCGCTGACGAGAAGGAATTCTACGCCAAGCTGGATCACCTGATGGACGTTGCGGCCCGCAGCCTGAAGACCAAGCGTACGGTAATCACCAAGCTGCTGGACGGCGGCCTGTATCCCTACACCAAGCGCTACCTGGGCACCTTCAGCAACCACTTCAGCACCATCGGCCTGGTGGGTATGAATGAAGCGGCTCTGAATGCCAACTGGCTGAAGAAGGACCTGACCCATCCTGAAGCGCAGAAGTTTGCCCAGGACGTGCTGAACCATATGCGGGAGCGCCTGAGCGACTACCAGGAACAGTACGGCGATCTGTACAACCTGGAAGCGACCCCGGCCGAATCCACCACCTACCGTTTCGCGAAGCATGACAAGGAGCAGTATCCGGACATCATCACCGCGAACATGAACGGTACGCCCTACTATACCAACTCCAGCCACCTGCCCGTAGGCTACAGCGAGGACATCTTCTCCGCGCTGGACGTGCAGGATGAGCTGCAGACCCTGTACACCTCCGGTACTGTCTTCCACGCCTTCCTGGGTGAGAAGCTGCCGGACTGGAAGGCAGCCGCAAACCTGGTCCGCAAGATCGCGGAAAACTATAAGCTGCCCTACTACACGATGAGCCCCACCTACTCCGTCTGCAAGGACCACGGCTATCTGAGCGGCGAGCAGTACACCTGCCCCCACTGCGGACAGAAGACCGAGGTTTACAGCCGGATCACCGGTTACTATCGTCCCGTGCAGAACTGGAACGACGGCAAGGCCCAGGAATTCAAAGACCGCAAGGTTTATGACATCGGTCACAGCCGCCTGACCCATACCGGCCCTGTGATGGCCACCGCACCGGCTGCCGAACCCGTGAAGGAAGAGCCCGCTGCCCAGCCTGAGAAGGAAAACAAGGGCTGCAACTGTGCCCGCGCGATCCTGTTTGTCAGTGCCACCTGCCCCAACTGCAAGCTGGCAATCAGTATGCTGGAGAAGGCCGGCTTCCTGTTCAAGAAGGTGCTGGCGACGGACAATCCCGAACTGACCAACCAGTACGGCGTGAAGCAGGCGCCCACGCTGGTGGTGCTCGGCCAGAATCCCGATGAATACACCAAGTACAAGGGTGTATCCGAAATCAAGGGTATGCTGACGGCAAAACAGGTCGGATAATAAGAGGTATGAGGTAGGAAGTAGGAGGTAGGAAGTCGGAAACCGGATTATGGTTTTCGTTCCACTCCGATAGGATTACAAAATGAGAAAAAGGGACGCGGCGCGTCCCTTTTTCAAAGGATGGGTGAAAAATGACGGATATCATCGTGATCGGCGGAGGCCCCGCGGGCATGACGGCCGCACTGTACGCGCAGCGGAACGGAAAGAACGCACTGGTGCTGGAAAAGCACGGTTTCGGCGGACAGATTACCTACAGCCCCAAGGTGGAAAACTGGCCGGGTACCGCCCAGATGAGCGGCAATGAATACGCCGAGGCGCTGCTGGACCAGATCATGAACCAGGGCGCGGAAGTGGACCTGGCGGAGGTCGTCCGGATCGAAGATCACGGGGACTATAAGCGGGTATTTACAGACGACGGCCTGGAGCGGGACGCAAAGGCTGTTATTGTGGCGGCGGGCGTGAAGCACCGGATGCTGGGCCTGCCGGGTGAAAACGAGCTGGTGGGCGAGGGCATCAGCTTCTGCGCCGTGTGCGACGGGGATTTCTATACCGGAAAAACGGTATGCGTGGCCGGCGGCGGAAACTCCGCCCTGCAGGAGGCGATCCTGCTGTCCGGTAAGTGCGAAAAGGTGATCATGCTGCAGGACCTGCCGGAATTCACCGGTGAAAAGAAGCTGCAGGAGATCCTGTTCAGCCGTCCGAATGTGGAAAAATACACCGGCGTGAAGATCACAGGCCTGAACACGGAGGAGGGCATTCTCCGGAGTGTGACCGTGAAGCCGCAGGACGGCGGGGAAGAACGGCAGGTTGCCTGTGACGGCCTGTTTGTTGCCATCGGCCT
>JAEEGK010021626.1_pt1 | contig 13580 bp, 7 predicted proteins | sample 8958771 | NCBI WGS metagenome assembly JAEEGK01 (sample SAMN16246547, study PRJNA631951) | gut metagenome | biome: gut microbiome; feature: rumen; material: SC-attached | host: Bos | place: Iran: Karaj | collected 2018-10 | reverse complement strand
CCCAATCCCCAATCCCCAATCCCCAATCCCCAATCCCCAATTAAATATTATCAAATTTTATTTAAAAAGTATTTTTTTTTTTAATAAAAATTATATATATTTTATTTAAATAATTATATAATTAAAAAAAATGATAACAGCTACAAAAACTCAATATTCACATTACAAAAGAAAAAAACGTCCAACAACAATAACATATTCAGATTTTTTACGTATAAAAAATGAAATAGTCCCATCAAACGAAGAATTAGAACGTCGTAAAGCCTATGACGAAAGATTAAAAGAGATATCTAAAAATCGAGCAAAAAAATGGCCAGATTCATTAGAAATGAAAAAAAAATATCAATTAGAATTTACAAAAAGAAAATTTTTAGAAGAAGAAAATCGTAGAAGAAAAATTGATGAAGAAGAAGCGAAATTTCAAAAAATTCAAAATAATTTAGTAGTAGAACGAGCAAAAAATTTATTATTTATGGAACAAGAGCCTGTTAAACGTTTTAATGCAACAATGATGTACAGTGATATGTTAAAAGAAAGAGAATTTCAAGATGATATTAAACAAAAGAAAAAATCAATTAATGATTTAATAGAAAAAAAATTTTATGAGCAAGAATTGAAAAAAATGGAAGAATTTGATAAAAAAGAATTAGAAAAAAAAAGATTAGAAGAACTTAAAAAATTAGAACGTATGAAAATTGTTAATGAACAATTGCAAGAATCAAAAATTAAAAGAATTCAAGATTATCAAGAAAAAATTGTTGAAGGAGAATTAATGAAAATCGCAATGAAAAAAGCTTTGGAAGAAGATAAAAGAAAAGAAGAAGAATTAAATAGATTAAAAGCTGAACAAAGACAACAATTTATTGATAGTAATATTGAATTAGAAAAATTAAAAGAAGAAAAGAGAAAAAAAGAATTAGAAGAAGATAAAAAAATTGAAGAATTTGCTTTTAAAAAACAACAATTAGAAGATTTAAGAAAAAAAGTCGAAAATGATAAATTCAAAGAAAAACAAGCTCAAAGACAAAAATTAATTGATGCTCAAATTGAATATTTAACTAATCTTAAAAATAAAGAAGATGCGAGAATAGAAAAATCTATTAAAGAATCTGAAGAAAAAAAACAAGCTGAAGAAAAAAAAAAACAAGATCGATTTAATATGCTTCAAGCTGAAATTAAACAACAAAGAGAAGATGTAAAAAGAAAAAAAGAAGAACAAAAATTAAAAGAAAAAAATGAAGACATGAAATTTGTTGAAGAATGGAAAAATAAAATGAAATTATTAGAACAACAAGAAAGAGATGAAAAAATAGCTAAAAAAATAAGAGATAAAAATTTAGCTGAATATCAAAGATTACAATTAGAAGAAAAAAAAAGAATTGCTAAAGCTGATTTTTATAAATTAAATGAAGATGCATATAAAATTAAATATCAACTTGGAAAAGAAGATGATGATTTTATAAAATACGCTGAATATTGGATAAGAGAATATAAAAAACAAGGAAAAAATATCAATCCTATGTTATTAGAATTAAAATCATACAAAAAATTAAATAATTTCCAATAAAACATTTTTATGAATAAATAATAATAATAAATATATAATATAAAATATAATAATAAATTAATATATAAAACATTAAAAATATTTAAAAAGAAATATTAATTATATTTAAAAATATATTATTTAACCAATATTTAATATTTTTATGGAACAAAATAATGATAGTAATAATATTGATGAAAATTCGATATTATATGTTTCTTTTAATCAAGATGCATCTTGTTTTGCAATTGGAACTCAAACAGGATATGCTATATATATTACTAATACTTTAAAGAAAAAAATTTCTCAAGATTTAAAGGGTGGTATAGGTATTATTGAAATACTTAATAAAACAAATATTATAGGTTTAGTTGGTGGAGGGAAAAATCCAAAATATCCTCTTAATAAATTAATTATATATGATATACATCAATTAGAAGTTATTAGTGAATTAAAATTTATAAGTAATGTTAAAAATGTTAAATTCAAAAATGATAAGATTTTTGCTGCATGTGAAAAAAAAATTTATTTATTTCATATAAAACACTTTGAAATTTTTGAAAATTATGAAACTGCAGATAATCCAAAAGGAATTATGAGTATTGCATTAGAAGATAATATTATAGCTTTTCCTAAAAAAGAAACTGAAGGAAGTATTTTAATTAAAAATTATGAAAATAAAAAAGAAATTACTATTGAATGTTCAAAAGAAAAAATAAATTTTATTTCATTAAATAGAGATGGAACTATTTTAGCAACTACAAATATAAAAGGAACAATTATAAAAATATATAATACAATAACTGGAGAGTTTATAAAAGAAGTTCGAAGAGGAAAAGAAAATGCTGAAATTTATTCAATAAGTTTTGATTTGAAAAGTAAGTTTATTTGTGTTACTAGTGATAGAAAAACTGTTCATATATTTAATATTGAAAAAGAAATAAATAATGATGAGAATGATAATTTACCTAAAAATCATAAAAGTATTTTTGGAAAAGTAAGTGGATTTTTTGGAATAGATTATTTTAATTCAGAATGGAGTTTTAAATATATTAAAACAGATGATGAAAAAAGTATTTGTAGATTTAGTTTAGATGATACAATTTATGTTTTATCATATAAAGGAAATTTTTATAATGCAAATTATAAAGAAAATATTCAAGATAAACATTGTAAAATAATAAATAAATTGAATATTTTTAATGCTTAATGAAATTTTTGTTTAATAATTAGTAAATTAATAAATATTATTAATATTTTAATTTTCATAATTAATTAATGTTCTGAAATAATAATTATAAATAAATTTAAATATAATATTATTTATAATTATTTATAAAAACTAAAATACATTTTATTAATATTTTTATTATAAAATATTAATTATCATTGAACATAAATTTTTTTTCTTTTCTTGAACTTGTACATTTAAATAAATCTTCTTCTATTTCTTTTAATTCTTTTTGACTTAGTAAAGTTCTATTTGTTAATTGTTTTATTCCTTGACTTATAATACTACTTTGTAAACTTTGAACACTTGAAATTCCTTCTTCTTTTTTTGTATTAATAATATTTTGAACATTAGCACTAATTTCTTTTAATAGAATTTCATAATTTTTCATAATTTTTAGATTTTTATTATTTTCTTCTTTTGATTCATTTTTTTTTAATAATTCTTCATTAATTTCATCTTCAGAATTTGAATTATTTTTAAATTTACTATGAATAAAACTTAATTTATTCATAAAAGAAGATGTATTTCTTTTTAATTTAGAAATATCAGTATCAATATCTTTATCTAATTTTTGTGCGGAAGAAATTATTTTATTAATAATTTGATATTGTTGAAAATTATCTTTATCTGAATTTAATTTAGTTATAACTAAATAAACTGAATGAATATTATGATATAATAATCTTCTTAAATGATTATTTTTAATTTTCATTGTTAAAGGAAATAATTTTTTCATTATATCAATTTCAACTTTTTCATTTCCATGTTCATCAACTACAATAAAATTTTCTAAAAATTCTAAAATCATTAAATTTTTTCTTATTATGCTTGTGTATTTTTTAACTACATTTTTATTATTATCATAAAATATAAATTTTTTAATTTCTGTTTTTTCATTTTCGACTTTTTTTAAATATTCAGATTTTTTTTTTAATTTTTCATTTAATTTTTTACTTTCTTCATATTGTAAATAAGACATAAATAAAGAATGAATATCTTTTTTGTCATTTTCTTTTAAAGAATGAATAAATTTTAAAAAAATTACAATATCTTTATTTGTAATATTATTATGAATTCTTGATAAATCATTTTGTTTTAAATTTTTAGGATATTCAAAAACGTATCTAAAACATAAAAATATATCTCTTAAATAAATAAAAAATAAAAAAAATATTCCAATAAAAAACCATTTAAAAATATTAAAAAATTTTTTAATTTTTATTGTTTTTAATTCACTTTGATATCGAATCATTGTAATTATACCTTTTATATAACATAAAGGAACTAATAATATTGTATATAAAGTAAAAATTATAATAATCAAAGGAAAATAAAATAATAAATAATATAATCTTGTTATATATATATTAAATATTTTACTTTCTTTTTTAAATATTATTTTAAATGGCCAAACAATTAAATTAATCAAACAAAAAGGAGGTGATAAAAATATTAAATAACCATATTCTTCATCCCATTTATTTTGTTTATAATATTGAATTAAAACACTTCTATGTGTAGCATTAACCATTTTAGCTTGAGTTTCATATTCATTTGAAAGAATAGCTATTAATAAATTAACTAATAAAACACTTGAAATGGAAATATATATCATTAATATAACTGAGCCAAATTCTTTATAATTATCTTCATAATCTCTTAGATTAAAATCATTTAAAAATCCTCCGAATAATGTTATTATACTTGTTACTAAACTTCTAAATTGATTTGAATGATTTCCAAAAATTGCTGTAAAAATAGATGCACAACATATTAAAAATAGTACTATTATTAATATATATTTTATTAATAATTTTCCCATACTCAAAATCATAATTAAAACTGGCCCTATTTCTTTAAAAGGAAATAAAACTCCAAAAAATCTCAACCATGCAATAATATCATTAATAGATAAAATAAATACTCTTATCATAAATGCTTTTGAAGTTATGTATGTTTCTACTTCTTCTTTTACTTCTTTTAATATTGGTATTTGAAGGTCATAAATGATAGAATGAAAAATAAAATTTAAATTTTGGTTATAATTATATTCAGCAGCTATTTTTTTTGTATCAACTAAAATTAACCATGAACATATATATTGAAATAATCTTGAAAAAAAAGATAAGTTCATTAGAGCTCCATTATTTTCTTCATTTTCATCTTCTTCATCATCTACTTCTTCTTCTTCTTCGATTTTTTTTTTGAGTTTCTTCTTTTTCTTTTTTTTCTTTTTGATTATCATGAAAATAAAATATAAAATATTACTAAAAAATTGTCCAGTCATTAAAAATAAATAACATACAATTAATATTTTAAGTTTATAACTTAATTCACTATAATTATTTAATATTTCTCCATAACTAGCTAATAACCATATAAAACAATTATAAATAACAACCGTTGCAAAATGACTTAAAACAATTGGATAATATCTTAAAGAACAAGAATCAATCCAAACAATTAATTGAAAAAAATAAACTTTATTTTTATCTAATTCATCAAATGTTGAAAAAGGATCAGCAGGTTTTTTATCATCTATTAAATATCTATGCATTGAACTTGCTGCTTGGAATCCATTGTTATTTATTGTTCCATCCCACATTTTTTTAACTATTGTTCCTATTTCAGGATTTTCAAATAATATTAAAATATCATTTTGACATGCGATTTGAAATGAATTTCTACCTTTTGTATCTTTTTGTTTCATTAAATAATTTAAATAACTTTCTTCTTGATTTGAATCTTGTATTGATTTACAATAAATTTTTAATTCATTTATTACTTTTTCACAACTAATTGCATTTGTTATACTGTCTTGTTTAATTTGATTTACAAATTCGATTAATAATAAACTTGTTAAAATTGGACTATGACAATTTAATATTTCTTTTGTTTTAATAGTTTTCATAATATTTTTACAAAGATTTTTTGTTAGGTCTTTATTCCATTGATTTTTATATATGTATTGTAACATTTCAGCTCCATAATAAATTTTATCTCCTTTTGCTATAAAATCTTCGACGATTTTTTTTTGAATCATTTCTATTGTTAAAACTCTTAAACAATCTTTTTTTTTTAAATAGTATAAAATTAATTCACCATTTTTTCCATTTATTACTGTTTCGAAATAAAATTGGTTTGAAAAATTACTCCAAGGCCATTTATTAATAATAATACTTATTTGTTCGAATAAATTATTTTTAAATAAAGATTCAATAAAAGATGAATCTAAATTTATGTGTTTCCATGTTAAAATTTTATTTAAATTTGAAAAAGTTGAAACATTTTTTCCTTTAGTTTCGATTTTTTTTTTATATATTTCAACTAAAATATCAATTACATTGCTAATTGAAAATTTGGGATTAAATTCAGTTTTAATTTTTTTTAAATAATTTTTAATATTTTTTGTTGAGTTTATTTGATTATTTAAAATATTTGTTGTTAAAGAAATATTATTTGATTTTACAGATGGTTGTTTTTTTTTAAGAATATTATCTAAATCTTTTTCCCATAAAAATTTTAAAAAATCTAAATTTTCATTTTCTGCTGCAATTTTTGAAATATCTTCATAATCTTGATTTGAAATATTTTTAGTTTTTTCTAAAAAACAAATAGCTAAATTTTGAAATTTATATTTTAAACAATATTCAATTGTATTTAAAAAATTAATTTTTTCTGTATTATATTCAATATAAACTTGCTTATAATTAAATTCTTTAATTTTTTTTTTATTATTTAAAAAATATACAATATTATCATTTATTAATATTTTAAAAATACTATCATATTGATAATTACAAAAAAACCAAGCTAAAATTTTTACTTTTTCAATTTGATTATAAGGATATAATTTATTTTTTATTAAATTTTCTAATATTAATTTTTTATGATTTGAGCTATAGCTCTTCATTTTTTTAAATAATTTAGATCGACGTCTTTTAATATCTTTTGAATCTTTTAAATCATTTACATTTTTTTGGCTTTTAGGCATTTTTTTTCTTTTTGTTTTAAATTCTTTGGGTTGAATTATATTATAAATATAATCAAAAATATAATCATAATTATATTGATATGCTTCATCTTCTAAAATATTTTCTAACATTTTAAAACGATTATATTTTATAATATATTGAATTATATTATCACTTGGGAATAAATTATCTTTATTTCTATAGATTTTTTTGAATTCTTCACTTTTTAATTCATTATTTATAAATTCTTCATTATTTAATTTAATTGCTTTTTTCAATTCATTTTTTTTTTTATTTTTTATAGTTTTTACTTTTTTTTTTATTAATTTTAATGTTTCCCACACATTTTTTGTTGTATCATTTTTCCATCTTGTTTCTGAATTTTTTTCACCATACATTTGTTGAGTATATAAATCATTATTTAAGCTTATTTTATCATTATTTCCTAAAGTATTTTTTAATTTGCAAACAAAATCATTTAAAATTGATTTTTTATTATTTAAAATAAAAGATTTTGAAAAATCTTTTGAATTTTTGTAAATTACGGAGCCTTTATAAAGTGGATTTTTTTTTTTATATATATCAGTTTTTCTTGAATTTTTATATTTATCTGATGAATATGCGTAATGTTTTTTTATTTGAGATCTTTTAATGTCTCTTGGATCTAAATGAGATTTATCTATTTTTTTATGAATGCTATTACTATTATTATCATATTTATAATTCTCTTCACATGTACTTTTATATTTATGAATAAAGAAATTATTAATATTTTCATCATATTCACTTTCTTCTATTAATTTTTCTTCAATAATTTTTATATTTGAAAACATTGAATTTCTTCTATTAATATTTTTACTATTTTTTTTTTCTAATTCAACAAGAAAATTTTTTTTTTTTAAAATAGATGAAAAATTATTTTCATATTTATTTTCCATTCCATTTTCAAGTTTATTTTTAAAATTAACAGAATTTGCATAAGTTAAAGTTTTTTTATATTTTTTATTATTACTCATTTATTTATAAATTTATATTAAAAATTTAAAACCAATTTTAATAAAAAAAAATAAAAAAAAAAAAAAAAAAAATTTAATAATAAAAAACATAATTAATTAATAAAAAAAATATTTAAAAATTATAAATATATAAAAATGTCAAACGCCAGAGTTGGCTCAAGAGCAGGTAGGTTACCTACCGGTCAAAGACAAATTAATCAAGATACGATGAAAAGTATAGGTTTTACAACCCAAACAAAAGTTATAGATAGAGCTGTTTCAAGACAAGGTTTAAGTGGAGTAGGTCAAGGAAGTGGAGGTCAAAAAATTGAAAGAAAAATTCAAGATAAAGCTTATTATGTCACTTTATTAAAAACAAAAATTAATGATATATCTAAAGAAATTTTTAATATGAATAATGAAATAGGTGCCATTAACAGTGACATGACTACCTATGCTAATTTAAATAAAACTTATGAAACTTTATCAAAAGAAGTTCAAAATCTTGAAGGTGAATTAGCTGATTATAATTTAGCTGGTGATAAATATAGATCTATGATGAAGGCTGAAGATATTGAAGATGTATATAATAGAATAAAATTATATAACAAAAAAAAAATGGATGAGTCGGATAATTTATATTTAGAAAGGGCAAAAATTATGGAAGAATTACAAAAAGTTGAATATGAAAATAATAAAGTTTTACAAGGAATTGAAAATCGTTTATTAGATTTAGATCCTGAACAAAAAAATGAATATGAACAAATTAGAGAAGATAATCAAAATTATATTATGCAAATTTATGCTCTTAGAGAAGAATTAGCTAAATTAAATAGTGATTTAATTGAAGGAGAAAATATGTTAAAATCAAATCCAAATAAAATGGAAGCTCATAAATTAAAAGATTCTATTAATCAATTATTAAGAAAAAAAGAAGAATTAGAATTACAAACAAATGAAGCTGGTCTTAGCATAGATGAATTAAAACAAAGATTAGTAGCTAAAGCAAAAGAACAAACTCAAGAAAAAAATAAAATAGATAAAAAAATTCCAGATACAAAAAGATTAATTGATGGTCATAAAAAGGCAATTTTTGAATTAGAAAAAGAAATGAAATCAAATGCAAATAATGATAATACTAAAGCAGTTGATAGTATTAGTCAAAAAGATAAAGAATATTCAAGTTTTATAGAAAATTATGAAGGAATTAAAAGAAATCATTATAAAGAAATTCAAGCTAAAGAAGAAGTTATAGTTGCTTTATTAGAAAATATTAGTCATAAAATTGCTCAAGGAGAAAAACCTTTAGAAAACACTGCGGGAATTAAAGAAAAAATAAAAGAAAAAAAAGATATGATTGAAAAATCTGTTAATACCTTAGAAGAAGCTAAAGCTAAATATGAAGAATTAGTTGTTAAATTAAAAAGATTAGAAACTTTAGATGATACTTTAAAAAAAGATATTCAACAATATAAAGATAAAATTACAAATATTAATAATGAAATTACAACAAAATTTGATAAAATTGAAAATCATAAAGATTTTTTAAAAAAAGATCAACAAAGAATGGGAATTTTATTAGGTGTTTTAAAACAAAACAAAGAAAATTATAATAAATTATTAACTACTTTAGTGTTAAAAAAAAGAACTAAAAATGCTCAATTAGAAGATAATGATATTTTTAAAAGATTGAGAGATTATGAAAAAAAAATGCAATCTAATGAAAATCAAATATTTTCTTTGGAAAATTATATTGATTCTAAATCTAATGATAATCAATATAGTGGTCTTTTAAAAGAATGTGTTTCTTTACAACAACAAATTAATGAAGAGTTATTAAAAAAATATAAATAAATTCAAAGTTTAATTTGAATTAAATTTTTATTAAGATTTATTAAAAAAATATTGTTTTTAATTTATTTATTATTAAATCATTTTTTAAATTATTTTAAATTTATAAAAATTTTTTAATTATATAATTTATTTTATTAATAAAAATATTATTATATTATTATAATAAATATTAAAAATAAAATAATTTAATTAAAAAATGTTATTTATATTTTATTAGAAAAAATATTTTTAAATAATCTTTAATTACATTTTTTAAATAATAATATTTTTATTTTTTAACAAAAATTTTTTTATTATTTTTATAAAAAATTTATTTAAGAAAAATATTTTATAAATTATATTATTTAATTATTAATAATAATTAATTTATAAATTCAGTTTGTACATCTTTCGTTCCAATTTCTTTATTTTCAAAAGCTTCTTTATTATATCCAGTAACAAAGCTCAAAATTAAACTATCATATCCAGTACTAATTAAATAATTATTATCATAAGTATAAGCTAAGCCACTACAAGTTTTTGAATGAGCATGATATTCCCCACAAAAACTTAACCCAGCACTTAAATCATATTGTCTAATAATACCTAAAGATCCTCCAGTAACAACATATTTTCCATCTTGAGAAAAACATAAGCCAAACAATTCATCAGCTTGATCCATTTTACCATAAGGATTAGAACTTATAACTTTTACAGGTTGAGGGTATCTCAAATCCCAATGGGTTATTTTTCTATCTTGACCTACACTTATTACAATATTTTCATCTATGGGACTTATTCTAAAGTTATTAACACCTCCTGAACTTAAATTATAACTTGCTATTCTTTTTTCTTTATTTAAGTCCCAAATTAAGATACTTTTATCTTTTGATGTTGTCATTAAATGAACATCATCTTTAAATAATTCAACATGTGTGACTTTTTGTAAATGTTCTTTTAAATTACTTATCATTTCTTTTGAACGTATTTCCCATAATCTTACTTCTCCTTTTGCTCCTCCTGTTACAATAAAACGATTGTCACTATTCATTGTAATTGCAGTTACACCATCTTTATGTGCATTATCAATTTGCCATAGCAATTCTTCTTTATTACTTCTATAGCATCTTATATTACCATCATTCCATCCTGAAACGATCATATCTTCATTGAATTTTAAACATTGAGGTATGATACTTTGATTTATTTTAATACGGGTTGAAACGCTGTAATCATCTAAATTCCAAATTCTGATTGTTCCATCTAAAGAACATGTTCCAAAACGATAATATTCATCATTTAAAGAAAAGAAATCTATTATTGCATCTGTATGATTTTCATTTAAAATTATGTTTGATAAATCAGCTGCTCTTATTCTATATATAAATCCTTTATCAGTACTTGCTAATAATTGTATACCATCTTGAGAACATGATAAGCTATATATAGATCCATATAAATTTATTCTTGCTAATTCTTCACATTTTGGTTCATCGATATATAATAAAACTAAACTTCCATCTCCTCCACCTACGACGATCTCATTTTTTGTTAAAGGAACTATAGCTGTTACCCCTTCAGCACATATTATTTTTTTAAAAACTATGGTTTGGTTTTTAACTAATATACATACAATATCTCCACTTGTAGTTCCGGCATATAAATATTTTTCTTCATTTAATGAAAATGCTAAACATATATAGTTTCTTATAAAATTACCTGTTTGAATTTCACTTTTTTCTTCGGTTCCATTGTAAGGATCTACATTCCATAAACATACCTTTTTATCTCCACATGTTGCATATTGATAATTTCTTGTTGGATTTCCTCTTTCGTCTTTAAAAAACCCTCCCCAAACAACAAAATTCGTTGGCATAGGAAACATAGGTGTTAAATTCAATACTATATTACCTGTTTTCATATCCCATATAAACGAACGTTTATCTTGAATATTACCACATGAAAATAATAATCTATCATCGTTACTAAAAGCTAAACATGAAACTTCATAATCATGTTCACTTAGGGTATATAATATATTTCCCGAATCATAATCCCAAACAAAAATATCTGAATTTTCTCCTCTTTGACCTGAAGCTAATAATTTTCCATTATGAGATAAAGCAATGCAAGTTACAGCATCGTCATGACCTCTTAATAATTTTTGTTTATTTGGGTCATTCATTTCTGCTATTATTATTACCCCTCCTGCTATATAAACATATTCGACTAAGTTTGGATGAAGTAATAAAGTATTTGGGAGTAAACCATTATATCCCATTCCATGTTCTAATTTAAAACTGCTTTGAACTTCCATTTTTTAATTGTTTGTTATATTAAAATTAAATTATTATTATTATTTTTTTTTATATTATTATTTTAAATTTCTTAAAAAAAATATTTAAAGTTATTATTAAATTTAATGTTTGTTTCTAATTTTAAAATTGTTATTATAGGTGAAAGTATGGTAGGTAAAACATCGATATTATTAAGATATATAAAAGGAAAGTTTATAAAAGTAGGAGAGAGAACAATAAATACAAATTGTTTTAAAAAAACAATATCTATTAATAATATGACATTTGAAATTAATATTTGGGACACTGCAGGTGAAGAGAAATATCATGCAATGGCTCCTATTTTTTATAGAGGAGCTGATGGGGCTGTTATTACTTTTGATTTTACTAGAAGGGAAACTTTTGAAAGGGCTCAAAAGTGGTTTGAAGAATTAAATCAATTCAGTGAAAATAATCCTAAAATTATTTTAGTTGGAAATAAACATGATTTAGATAATAAAGTTGTTACTGGAGATGAAGCTAGAGAATTAGCTGAAAAGTATAAAGCTATTTTTTTAAGTGTTAGTGCTTTGACTGGAGAAAATATTAATGAAATTTTTACTTCGTTGACTTATGAAATTTATCATAATAAAACTAAGAAAAATAAGAGTAAAAATAAAAATATAAAAATTGTTGATGAAAATAATAATAATAATAATGATAAAAAATGTAGTTGTTAAATTAATAGATTCATATTTTAATATTAAAATTTATATGTAAATATATTATAAATAAAATGAATATTTTTCAAATATAAAATTAATCATAATATTAAAAATATATTTAAAAAAATAAATAAAAATTATGAATTTGTAATTTAAGATAAAAAATAAAATAAAAAATTGAGATTTTAGTTCATTTATATAATATCTTTTATTCAATTATTTATTATATGTTAGATATTAAATATAAAAAGTATATTAAATATTTTGTTTATAATCTTCTTCCTCTTCTTCCACCAGCTCTTCTACAACTATCAGTAGGAATAGGTGTAACATCTTCAATTCTTCCAATTTTTAATCCTAAACGTGCTAAAGCTCTCATAGCTGCTTGTGCTCCAGGACCAGGTGTTCTTGAATCTATACCTCCTTTTCCTCTTAATTTTATATGAATTGCATTAACACCTAATTGTTTTAATCTATTATATACATCAGATGCAGCCATCATTGCTGCATAAGGACTAGATTCTTCTCTATCTGCTTTTACTTTCATTCCTCCTGTTACTCTAGCATATGTTTCTCTTCCTGATAAATCAGTTACATGAATGAAAGTATCATTAAATGTTGCACATATGTGACATACTCCAAATAAATATTGTTCATCATAATCTTTGGGTCCAAAATATGTTATTTTTGCTGCATCTGTTGCTTCGGCATCTGGATCTTTTTGAGCTCCTTTTTTTCCTCCTTTTTTAGCTGGTGCTTTTTTTTCTACAGCAGGTTTTTCTGCTGCTTCTTTTTTTTCGGTTTCAGTCTACAAATGATTAAAAGGGTTCAATCTTACCATTTGTATCTAATATAAATAAATAAAATAAATTAATTGTTTTATTTAATATATTAAATTTAAATTATTAATTTTAATATTAAAAATTTTATTTGTTTTTTTTTATTGAATTTGGGGATTGGGGATTGGGGATTGGGGATTGGGGATTGGGCCCAATCC
>JAEEGK010021625.1_pt1 | contig 13581 bp, 7 predicted proteins | sample 8958771 | NCBI WGS metagenome assembly JAEEGK01 (sample SAMN16246547, study PRJNA631951) | gut metagenome | biome: gut microbiome; feature: rumen; material: SC-attached | host: Bos | place: Iran: Karaj | collected 2018-10 | reverse complement strand
AAAAAGTATACCCTTGGATTGCAAAAACTCGTTATGCAACTCCTGGTGTTGCTTTAATTTCGCCACCACCTCATCACGATATTTATTCTATCGAAGACCTTGCCCAGCTTATCTACGATTTGAAAAATGCAAACCGCGCTGCACGAATCTCTGTAAAACTTGTAAGCGAAGCCGGAGTTGGAACTATTGCAGCCGGTGTTGCAAAAGCCGGAGCCCAGGTAATTTTAATCAGCGGTCACGATGGTGGAACAGGTGCAGCTCCAATATCGTCTATTCATCATGCAGGTCTTCCTTGGGAGCTTGGTCTTGCAGAAACTCATCAAACTTTAATACAAAACGGTTTACGTGGCCGTGTAGTAATAGAAACCGACGGTAAGCTCATGAGTGGCCGCGATGTTGTAATTGCAGCCCTTCTTGGAGCCGAAGAATTTGGTTTTGCAACTGCTCCACTTATTGCAATGGGCTGTTCAATGATGCGCGTATGCCAGCTTGACACCTGTCCGTTTGGTGTTGCAACTCAGAATGAAAAGCTTCGTGCAAAGTTCCCGGGTAAGCCGGAATACGTAGAAAACTTTATGAAGTTCATTGCACAAGAGATGCGCGAGCTTATGGCAAAGCTTGGAGTTCATACCGTAGAAGAACTTTGTGGACGCACCGATCTGCTTAAGCTCAAGGAAAAGCAGGGCTTTAAGAGAGCAGACCTGGTTGATATGTCACGCGTACTTGCTGCCGGGGCAGATGAAGAATGGAAAGCTGACAGAAGCTTGTTTGATTTCAAACTTGAAAAAACTATTGACGAAAAAACTCTTCTTCCTTTGTTTGAAAAATCATCAGATGCCTTGGGCGGAGAAATCCCAATCCAATCTACCGACCGAACCGTTGGTACAATTCTTGGAAGCGAGATTCAGAAAAAATACGGCAACACACTTACCGATGACACTTTTGTTGTTCATTTTGCAGGAGGTGCCGGACAAAGTTTTGGTGCGTTTATTCCAAAGGGACTTACACTCATTCTTACAGGAGATGCAAACGACGCCTTTGGTAAGGGCTTGAGCGGTGGTAAGCTTGTTCTTAAAAAACCGGCCGGCTTTGAAGGCGACGCAGATAAAAACATTATTACAGGAAACGTTGCTCTGTTTGGTGCTACAAGCGGAACAGCCTTCATAAATGGAGTTGCAGGAGAACGCTTCTGTGTCCGTAACTCCGGAGCTACCGTTGTTGCAGAAGGCTGCGGAGACCACGGTCTTGAATATATGACAGGCGGAACAGCAGTAATTCTTGGAAACACCGGTAAAAATCTTTGCGCTGGTATGAGTGGTGGAATTGCATACGTAATGGACGAAAATCACGACCTTTACAAAAGACTTAATCACGAGCTTGTAAAAATGTATGCACTCGATGATGAAACAACTACTTTGGACAACACAAGCGACCAGGAGCGCCTGCTTTCGCTCATTCAACAGCATGTTGATCAGACTGGCAGCGAACGCGGTAAGCTCATTCTTTCTGACTGGGATAACTGGAAAACACGCTTTAAGAAAATCATTCCGAAGGACTACCTCAAAATTATGAAAGAAATAGCCGCTCAGGAAAAAAATGGAACAGAACACGAAGAAGCAGTTTTGAATGCTTTTAGAAAGTGTACAGCATAGAATGGAGGAAAACAAAATGGCACAACCAACTGGATTTATGGATTACAAAAGAATTGAAAACTCTAACATTCCTCCGCTCGAGAGGATTACAAACTTTAAGGAGTTCCATCCAAAGCTTGACGAAGAAGCCCGCCGTAAACAGGCTGCCCGCTGCATGAACTGCGGTGTTCCTATGTGCGGATCTGCCTTAAAGCTTAATGGAATGGTAACAGGCTGCCCTCTCCACAATTTTATTCCTGAATGGAACGATGCCCTTTATAACGGACAATTTGATATGGCTGCCTGGAGACTTTTAAAGACTTCAAGCTTTCCGGAATTTACAGGTCGTGTATGTCCGGCCCTTTGCGAAAAAGCCTGTAACTGCGGAAGCCCTGTTGTTAATGAAGGTCCTGTTACTATTCACGACAACGAACTTTTTATAATAGAGAAAGCTTTCGAAACAGGCTACATGAAACCCCAAATCCCTGCAAAGCGCTCCGGTAAAAAAGTTGCCGTAGTTGGTTCAGGTCCAAGCGGACTTGCAGTAGCAGACTGGCTCAACAGGCGCGGTCACTCCGTTACTGTTTTTGAACGCGAAGACAAGGCCGGCGGACTTTTGATGTACGGAATTCCAAACATGAAGCTCGAAAAATCAATCATCGAACGACGTGTAAACCTTATGAAGGCCGAAGGTGTTGAGTTTGTATTTAATGCAGATGTAGGACGTTCAACTTCTGCCGACCATATTTTTAACGAATACGATGCCGTTGCCCTTTGCTGCGGTGCAAAAAAAGCTCGTTCCCTTACAGCCCCGGGAATTGAATCCAAAGGCGTTATGTTTGCAGTAGACTTCCTTACCTCTGTTACAAAGTGTGTAATTTCTACAAGCAGCGCTCTTGAACAGATTAGCATGAATCCTACAAACGGCCAGATTGCCCAGATGCTTCAGGAGCGTTATGGAATTGAAGTTGCAGGAAAAAATGTTGTAATTGTTGGTGGTGGTGACACAGGAAACGACTGCTGCGGTTCTGCAATTCGTCTTGGAGCTTCAAGCGTAACTCAGATAGAAATGCTCCCATGTCCACCTGTAGAACGAGCTGCAAATAATCCGTGGCCACAATGGCCTAAAACCTTAAAGGTTGATTACGGTGCAGAAGAATCTATTGCAAAGTTTGGACACGATCCACGCATTTACGAAACAACTGTTAAAGAAGTTATTAGTCAGGACGGTCATATTACTGCCGTTCGCACAGTTGAAGTTGAATTTAAAATGATTGACGGAAAACGAGTAATGTGTGAACGCGAAGGAACAGAAAAAACACTTCCTTGTGAACTGCTTTTGGTTGCCGCAGGCTTTACCGGCTGTGAAGAATATGTTCCTAATGCCTTTGGAGTAGAACTTGGTGAACGCGGAACAGTTGCAACCGGCCCTTCGACAAGCTCAGGAACCACAGGCTATGCCTCATCAAAAGCAAAGATTTTTACCGCAGGTGACATGCATCGCGGTCAATCGCTGGTTGTATGGGCAATTGCCGAAGGGCGTGAATGCGCAAAGCAGATAGACGAGTATTTGCTTAAACCTTAAACTGATCTATCTGGTTTCCAATTTTATTAATTGATTCTTTTACAGTATTTGTAATTGTATTTAACGAAGCTCCTGTCTCATTAATCTTCTGGGCACCAACAGACATTTCTTCCATGTTGATGTTCATTGTGCGGGTATAATCCTGAAGAGCAGAAATTTCGTTAAGAATCATCTTGTTACCTTCATTCATTTCTGTTGCGGCAACACGTACTTCAGAAGTACTGTTATTCATGCTGTAAAGTGCATCTGTAATCTGTTTAGAACCAGCCTGCTGTTCTTCCATGGCAGCTTTAATTTGTACAATAAGCTGGTCTGTATCTGCAATCTGTTTTGAAACAGAAGAAAAAGCATCATTTGCATCTGCAGAAGCCTGAACAACATTTCCAATAGAATCTTCAATATTTTTAAGCTGTTCTCCAATTGTTTTAGACTGTGTACTTGAAGTTTCAGAAAGCTTACGGATTTCGTCTGCAACAACCGCAAAACCTTTACCTGCATCTCCGGCATGTGCAGCTTCGATTGCAGCATTCATAGCAAGAAGGTTTGTCTGTTCTGCAATTGAAGAAATAACAGCGTTTGCTTCCTGAAGCATAGCCGACTGCTCTTCTATGCTCTTAATCTGTTCATCAACAGCAGCCTGCTTAATAATTCCGTTCTGAGCATTTGATTCAAGCATCTTAAATGAAGAAGCCATTTTTTCAACAGAAGTATTAACTGAATTAATGTTTCCAATCATTTCTTCTACAGCAGCCGATGCCTGAGTAACCCCGGCAGCCTGTCCTTCAATCATTCTTTCAAGCGATTCAATATTTGACGCAATTTCATTAACAGCAGCGGCAGTCTGATCTACGCTTGTTGTCTGATTCTTAATCTGTCCGTGCATACTGTCAATGTTTGCAATAATCTGTGTAATTGAACTTGCAGTTTCCTGAGCCGAAGCAGTCATATCTTCTCCGGCAGCACCAAGCTCTTCCTTTGAAGATTTTACATCAGAAATAATATTCTGAAGCTTTTCTGTAAAGTTGTTAAAGCCCTGAACTACCTGTCCAATTTCATTATTTGTATGAACTGTAATTCTTTGTGTAAGATCTGCATTTCCCTGAGCAATTCCTGTAATTGCACTTTCAACAACCTTAAGAGGTCTGAGGGTTATAACAAGTACAATTGCTCCTAACACAAGAAGAATTGCTATCATAATGATACCAAACATTATTGCGGCATTGGCAATTTTGTTTCCAAGAGAATCAACAATCTTTCCAGGAACCAAAAATCCCATTCCCCACTGTGTACCACCAATTCCAGAATAAACAAGCAGATCATATTTACTGTCTGTATATGATGCAATGTATGCATAACCTTCTTCACCTTCTACCATGCGCTTTGAAACTTCAGCCAAATCTTCATGTCCTTCACCTGCATTAGTAATAAAGTTTCCATCCTCTGTTGCCATTGGATGATAAATAATTGCACCAGTATGATCTATTACATAGAGCCAGACTCCTTCTGGAACCTTCAGATTCTTAATTGGCTTAATCAGATTTTCAACATTGATAACACCCGCAATCATTGCAAAAACATTACCGCGAGCATCATAAATCGGTCTTGTTACGTGGATTACCTTCTGGCCTGTTGTTCTTGAAACAACCGGATTGTCAATATAACGCTGTGCGCCATTAAACATTATAGCTTTAAAATAATCACGATCAGAAATATTAGTGCGGGTTCCATTATCGTTATAGGATAAACCGTTTTTATCTGCAATCATGATATAGTCAAAATCCTTACCGCGAATCTGTGGATTCTGCTGAAGCCAGTTTCCCACAAGATCAAAATTTCCAGATTTTATAATTTCTGAATTAACATAAGGATTCAATTGCATAAAGTAACCCTCAAGTGTGTTTTCAAGGGATTCCTTTAATGTTTTAGTAAGCATTTCGTAATTTTCTACATGATCCTCACGAGAATTCTTTTTGGCAATCTGTGATAATACTGCTACCTGCAAGCTTGTAAGTACAATAATTACGAGCCCAATCATGAGTAATAAATTCAAAATAATACTCTTTCTATTTTTCAATTCTTTTGACATATAACCTCTGTTAACTGTCCATTATATATTCGTAATGGAAATAATACAATTAAAAAAAATGATTGAAATCTTATGCATTCGGTGTGATAATATAGAGATATTATTTTATCGAGGCTTTTTTAATGAGTGACTTTTCTAAAGAAGCAATCCCTGGTTTACTCTACCAGAAAATTGACGCCATAATCATTGTAGATTCTAAGAAGGACAGCTATCAAACTATTAAAAAAACAGGTCTCTTTGAAACCTTTCTGGAAGAAACCGGAACCTATCAAAAGCTTGTAGAAAAGCTCTGGTTTCATTTTAACGACAGTTCCTCTAAAATTTCGGATGACTACCACGTATTTATTCCAATGATTGGTCAGTTTAAAGGTAAATACGTAGACCGCATTAAGCTGCATTTCAATGATTCAAATCATCTTATTCAGATTTCAATTTATCCGCTTGATGACGAAAACAAATACTTATTCCTGCTTGATGAACTTGATAACAGCGAATATCTGCGCGAATTCCTTACCGACAAAAAGATTGATACAATTCAAAGTTCATTCCTGTTTTCAATGTATGTAGATTTATTCAAGGATATTGCCAACAGCATTAATGTTACAGAAATTTCAAGCAACCCGCAGAATTATGATCTTAAATATTCTGCCTGGAGAATGATGATTGTAAACATGATCTGGCCCGAAGATCAAAAGTTGTTCCTTGAACGTACAGATACTGAATATCTTAAGAAAAATCTTATGCCGGGCCGAACAACTTCCTTTGACTGTCAGATGAAAAATCTTAAGGATGTATTTATCTGGGTAAAATTGATTTTTAGCCGTGCCGAAACCACAAATGAAGACGACTTCCGCTTTGTATTTATGGTTCAGGATATTCATGACAGTTCAATCCAACTGCTCAACAGTCTTAAAAAATACGAAGAGCTTGCTTCTAAAGATACTCTTACCGAAATTTTTAATCACGGAAGAATCGAAACAGAAATCAGCAATTCAATTGAATCCTTTAATACAGTTCATATTCCTGTTACCTACATGATGATTGATATTGATTTCTTTAAAAAGGTCAATGATCAGTTTGGTCACTCTACGGGAAATGTTGTTTTAAAACAATTTGTTGATGTCATAATGAACTTTACAAAAGATTATAACATCATAACCGGAAGATGGGGCGGTGAAGAATTTGTCTGTGTCTGCTACGACATAAAAATAGATAAGGCTAAGGAGCTTGCAGAAAAACTCAAACAAAAAATTGCCGAAACTCCATTCGAAAAGATTGGTCAATTAACCTGCAGTATTGGTCTTACCGAATTGTTAAAAGGTGATACAGCTCCTGTTCTTTTTGACCGCGTTGATCAGGCCATGTACGAAGCTAAGTCCAGCGGAAGAAACTGTATCATCGTAAAATAAGGCTTTATTGACACTAAGCTCTTATTTCATAATAATATTAATAAAGGCAAAGACGCCGTAGATATTATCCTGTTTTGAGGCAGGAGCATGTCTACGGCGTTTTTCTTTTTAACGTTTTAGAGGTAATTATGGGTTTTCATGATGAATGTGGAGTTACCGGAATCTTTGGAGCAGAAAATGCAGCAGGACTTTCTTATTTTGCGCTTACTTCGCTGCAGCACAGAGGCCAGGAAAGTGCGGGAATTGCGGTAAGCAACGGCTTGAATGATGAATCAAATAAAAAAATAATTCTTCATAAGGGAATCGGGCTTGTTGGCGAAGTTTTTAAGCAGTCAGATTTTGAAAAGCTAAAGGGTTCTATTGCAGTTGGACATGTGCGCTATGCAACCGCCGGAGGCCGCACAATTGATAACGCTCAGCCATTTTTAAATACTTTCAAAAACGGTTCCATTGCACTTGCTCATAATGGTCAGCTTGTAAATCACACAGAGCTTCGCGAAATGCTCGAAGACTACGGCAGCACCTTTTCTTCTACCAGTGATAGTGAAGTTATCCTCAAGCTGATTGTACGAAAGTTTATTGAAAATGGCGGTCACCTTGGGCGTTCAGTAAAAGAAGAGCTTAATCAAAAATTATTTATAGAAGCGGTAAAACAGGCCGCCCAGCTTATAAAAGGATCGTTTGCCTTATGTATTATGACAGAAAACATGCTCATAGGTGTACGCGATCCTTATGGAATAAGACCTTTATGTCTTGGAAAGCTTGGTGATGACTCCATGGCTTCTTACATTATTGCTTCTGAATCCTGCGCTATTGATTCTGTAAACGGAACTTTTTTGCGCGATATTGCACCGGGCGAGATTGTTGTAATTAACAAGGAAGGCGTGCGTGAACTTAGCTACAGCCAGGCTCAAAAACAGACCTGTATTTTTGAATACGTTTATTTTGCGCGTCCCGATTCTGTTATTGACGGAATTGCTGTTCAGCAGGCACGTTATAAAATGGGAGAAATTCTGGCACAGGAATCGGGCCTTAAGGCAGATGTTGTAATTGGGGTTCCCGACAGTGGCATTGGGGCTGCTCAGGGTTATGCTATGGCAAGCGGAATTCCTTATGTTACAGGCATTATCAAAAACAAATATATTGGTCGTACATTTATTGCTCCAACTCAGGCAGAACGCGAGGCTATGGTTTTTGTAAAATTAAATGCCATAAAAAGCGACCTGGAAGGAAAGCGGGTTGTTGTAATTGATGATTCTATTGTGCGTGGAACAACCAGCCGGCGGCTTGTAGAAATTCTTCGCAGAGCTGGTGCAAAAGAAGTTCATTTTAGAGTTTCGTCGCCGCCGGTAAAGTTTCCGTGCCATCTTGGAATTGATACTCCGAGTAAAAACGAACTTATTTCCAGTACACACGAGCTGGAAGAAATCAGGGCCGAAATTGGAGCAGATTCGCTTGCGTTTATCTCGCTTGAAGGAATGATAAAAGCTTTGCAAAGCTGCTGTAAGGGAGGGGCCCATGGCTGGTGCCGCGGCTGCTTTAACGGTGAATATCCGGTCTAAATTTTTCTGAAGTTTTTTCTTAAAAATAATTGATACAAAGGCCGCTTTATTTATATAATTACGACGGAAAGGTGTTACAGCTTTCGGAGGTAAAATAAATGAATGTTGTTGTTATTGGTGCTCAATGGGGCGATGAAGGAAAAGGTAAGATTGTAGACTTCCTTGCAGAAGAAGCTAAATATGTTGTTCGTTACGCTGGTGGTCCAAATGCCGGACACACAATTGTTGTAGACGGAAAACAGTATGCCCTGCATCAGGTTCCTTCTGGAATTCTTTATCCGGATAAGAAGGTTTATCTTGGTTCTGGAATGGTAATTGATGCCGAAGCCTTTTTCAACGAGCTTCAGATGCTCAAAGACAATGGTATTAACTGGGAAGGAAGAGTATTTATTTCTGACCGCGCTCATTTAATTTTACCACGCTACCGTCAGATGGATAAGGATCGTGATGCAGCCCGCAAACGCCCTATTGGAACAACAGGACGCGGAATGGGTATTGCTTATTCAGAAAAGGCTCACCGCGACGGTGTTCGTCTTGCAGACCTTGACTGGCCGGAAAAAATGTCTGAATTCGACGGAGAAGACAAAGAATATCTTGACAAATATCGTGACCGCCTTATGAACATGCGCGTTGATATGGCTGCCGAAATGTACAAGATCCGCTATGATGATGAAAATGTTTTGTTTGAAGGTGCTCAGGGTGCAATGCTCGACCTTGACAGTGGAACATATCCATATGTAAGCTCTGGTGCTTCTTGTGCTGCCGGTGCCGCAAGTGGTTGTGGAATTGGACCTCATGACCTTGATTATATTGTAGGTGTATTTAAGGCTTACGAAACACGCGTTGGTAACGGACCAATGCCTTCTGAATTCAACAACGAAAGCGAAGGTGAACTTTGCCAGTATGTACGCGATACAGGTCGTGAATACGGTGTAACAACTGGTCGTGCACGCCGCTGTGGTTATCTTGACCTTGTTGCTTTGCGCTATGCCTGCCGTGTAAACTCTCTTGACGGTCTTGTTCTTACACACCTTGATATTTACGATGCAATGGATCAGATTGAAGCCTGTGTTGCTTATAACATCAACGGAAAAATTGTCACAGATTTTCCTGCAAACGTAAAAGATCTTGAAAATGCTAAACCTGTTCTCGAAAAATTCAAGGGCTGGAAAACAGTTCTCAAGAACTGCCGCTCATACTATGACCTCCCGGAAGAAGCTCGAGCTTACATCAAATACATCGAAGATTTCTGTGGAACTCCGGTAACAATCGTTTCGGTTGGATACGAGCGTAACGACACCTTTATCAGGGTTGACCCTTGGAAATATAATTAACCGTAGGTTCTGATTACTTCTTCGGCAACCGCGGTCTTCTTAAGGCCGCGGTCCATTGCCTCTTTTTCTACATATCTGTGAGCTTCCTGCTCAGTCATTTTTAAAGTCTGCATTAAAAGCATTTTAGCACGATTAACAACACGAATCTCTTCCATCTTATTTTTGAGCTTGGTTGTCTGACTCTGCAACATCTGTACCTTATATTGAACGGCAATTGCAGTCTTGAGCGAACTGTACAAAACAAACTGATCTACCGGAGATGCTACAGTAATAATTCCATAGCCTTCTACACGATAGCTTATTTCTTCGTAAAGAGTCTGAGGAGTAAGCAAAAGGATTGTACTGAGCGATTCCGAAATATCTGTTGCAAAATCAACACCTTCTCCTTCTGAATAATCAACAAGCACAATGTTATAAACACGTTCTGCAACCAGGCGTCGTGCTTCATTAAAGTCACCTATTACCCTGGCTTCAAAAAGAGGAGGCACAAGGAATGCACCGGCAAGAGAGGAAAAATTACTGTCTTTTGTCACAACAAGAACGCTGTGTGTGTCAGCAGTCATTTAATTCCCCTAAAATCCAAGAGATTCCTTTATAAAGCTGCTTTCTTCTGCAATCTTTTTTGCTGATTCTAAGGTGTCCGGAAGAGTTTTAAGACCGCTTACATCATTCATATTGCATTCAGCAGGCGGTTCAAGATTATTTTTAATTCCATCCATTGCAGCATGGATAAGAAGATTTAATACAATGTAAATATTGCAGGCACAATCTGCTGAACGAATTTCCAGACGCTGTGAATCATCGCTTGTTGCAGCAGGCACGCGGATAAACGCAAGACGGTTTTCGGCACCCCAGCAGATATATTTTGGTGCTTTATGTTCACCAAGGCGGTTATAGGAATCTTCCCTGCAGTTCATATAATAAGTAATTTCTTCTGCATGTTTTAGAATTCCCGCCATGGCATTTTTATTTTTAGAAATGTCTGAGCACGAAAGATTTATATGAAGCCCGCTTCCGGCCTTATCTGCAAGAGGTTTTGGACTAAAATCTGCATAAAGGCCTGCATTTAAGGCTCTGGTAGAGACTATCCACTTAAAGGTTGCAGCGTTATCTGCAGCAGTCACCGCATCCGAATAGTGGAAGTCAATCTCGTTCTGACCAGGCCCTTCTTCGTGATGGCTTGTTTCTGGCTGGATCCCCATCTGCTCGAGGGTAAAGCAGATTTCACGACGAATATTTTCTCCCTTATCCTCCGGAGCAATATCCATATAACCAGCATTATCAAAAGTCATTTTTGTAGGATTACCCTTTTCGTCCAGTTTAAAGAGGTAGAATTCAATTTCTGTACCAATTCTAAAATCAACACCGCATTCAGCCTTTGCCTTTTTTACAGTGTTACGAAGCAATGTTCTGCAATCTTTTTCGTATTCACGTCCATCCGGATATTTTATTGTACAGAACATTCGCACAACTTTACCGGTTGTAGGTCTCCACGGAAGAACAGAAAGAGTTGTTGGATCAGGAAACAAAAATAAATCCGATTTTTCAGGACTTTCAAAACCATAAATTGCAGACGCATCAAAGCTCACACCATTTACAAAAGCACTTTCCAAACGCTCTGCCATAATCGAAATGTTTTTCTGCACGCCCTGTAAATCAAAAAAGGCAAGTCTTACAAACTTAACATCCTCTTCCTTTACATATTCCAAAACTTCGCTCTGTGTGTACATACTTTCACCTCTCATAAAATTATAATAATTATATTCTACAGATATCTACAAGACAAGCCTTTTCCAGATTGCAGCCGCTTGCAAGACTGTCTGCAAGTGCATGCGCAGTATCCAGCGAAGTAAGACAGTCAATATCGCGTTCTACAGCAAGGCGGCGAAGCTTTACACTTTCGGCAACAGGATCGCGTCCCTTTGCAGATGTAGAAACAACATAAACCACATTACCACCTTCAAGCAATGTCATTACATTGTCGTTATAGTTTTCGTGAACCTTGGCAACATGAGTTACTTCCATGCCGCTGCGTTCGATTGTAGCTGCGTTTCCGGTTGTAGCATAAAGCTTAAAACCAAGGTCATAATATTTTTTTGCAAGCTCCGGAAGCTCAGGCAAGTCAGAAGAACGAACCGAAAACAAAATTCCCGGAACTTTGTCGCCTGGAGCAGCTGTTTTTGGATGAAGCATCTTCCAGCCGGCTGCAGCCATTCCTTTAAAGATTGCTTCTTCGCGGGTCGGTGCAATTCCAAGAACCTCCCCTGTACTCTTCATTTCCGGGCCAAGATGAGTGTCTACATTCATGAGTTTTTCAAAACTGAATACAGGAACCTTTACCGCAAAATAAGGCGGATGGCGGTACAAGCCTGTTCCAAAGCCCATGTCCCTAACCTTTTCTCCAAGCATGGCGCGGGTTGCAAGTTCTACCATTGGAACTCCGGTTACCTTACTTAAATATGGAACTGTTCGGCTGGAACGAGGGTTTGCCTCAATAATATTCAATTCACCGTTGTAAAAGAGCCACTGAATATTTACAAGGCCTTTTGTTCCAAGAGCAAGGGCCATGGCTGTAGATTTGTTTACAACCTCATCTGTCATCTGTGGCGTAAAGCTCCATGGCGGATAAACTGCAATTGAGTCTCCTGAATGAATACCTGTACGCTCTACATGCTCCATAATACCAGGAATAAGAACATCTTCTCCGTCGCAGATACAATCAATTTCGAGTTCTGTTCCTTCCATGTATTTATCAATCAGGATTGGGTTTTCTATTCCGCTCCGCAAGATGATTTTCATGTATTCCTTGATGTCGGCAATGGTTCTGGCAATAATCATGTTTTGTCCGCCAAGAACATAACTTGGTCTCATCAAAACAGGATAACCAAGTTTTGCTGCAGCTTCGAGGGCTTCTACTTCTGTGAATACTGTTACACCTTTAGGTCTGTTTACTTTAAGACGTTCGCAAAGCTCTTCAAAACGTTCTCTGTCTTCTGCAAGGTCAATTGCATCAGCACTGGTTCCAAGAATACGAACTCCCTGACCGTCAAGGAATTTTGCAAGCTTAATTGCGGTTCCGCCTCCAAAAGCAACTACAACACCAAGAGGCTTTTCTACCGCAAGAACGTTCATTACATCGGCTGGAGTGAGCGGCTCAAAATAAAGTCTGTCAGCAATATCAAAATCTGTAGAAACTGTTTCGGGATTGTTATTTATAATTGCAACCTCGTAACCAAGCTTTTTAAGAGCCCAGATACACTGAACCGAAGAATAATCAAATTCAATTCCCTGGCCTATTCGGATTGGTCCTGAACCTAAAACGACAATAGTTCCTTTTGAATTACTACCGGATTTAATTTCTTTGAGATATGCTTCTGCTTCGTTTTCTCCGCCTGTTGTTGAATAAAAATACGGAGTTTCGGCATCAAATTCGCCGGCACAGGTATCTACCATTTTGAAGGCTTTTGGCGGATATAAAAGCTTTACACCATCCTTTTGTTCCTGACTCAACTTTTCCTGCTGAACAATTTTTTCCAGTTTACAAAGGAACCATTTATCAATTTTTGTAATGTCATGAATGTCATCAACACTAAGTAAACCGCGTTTGAGCGCCTGGTAAATTGCAAAGATTCTCTGGTCAGTACACTGTGTTACCCTGTCGCGAATTTTTTCATCCCCTTCTTTTTCAAAAGCCGGAAGATTCAAATCTTTTACGCCAACCTCCAGTCCGCGTACTGCCTTAAGTATTGCTTCTTCAAAATTCTGACCAATTGCCATAACCTCGCCGGTTGCCTTCATCTGAGTACCAAGCTTGCGGGAAGCATAAACAAATTTGTCGAACGGAAATTTTGGCATTTTAACAACCACATAGTCCAGAACAGGTTCAAAGCAGGCCTTAGTCTTTTTGGTAACAAAGTTTGGAATCTCATCAAGTGTAAGACCAACTGCAATTAAAGCTGCTACCTTTGCAATTG
>JAEEGK010021623.1_pt1 | contig 13581 bp, 15 predicted proteins | sample 8958771 | NCBI WGS metagenome assembly JAEEGK01 (sample SAMN16246547, study PRJNA631951) | gut metagenome | biome: gut microbiome; feature: rumen; material: SC-attached | host: Bos | place: Iran: Karaj | collected 2018-10 | reverse complement strand
GGTGGGAAGATGGCAATCGGAATACTCGTCTCCATAGGAAGCGGTGAGAGGACTCCACTCCAGATACGAGCCAAATTCGGTGGAATGCAATGCGCCGACATTCATCGTGGCCCACAGGACCTTCGTGCCCATATCCACGAAAACCAGCTGGTCGGTGTTTGTGTAATCCTTACCCTGTTCCTGACCTTTCTGATCTCCGCCGCCGGGAGTATCATCTTTGGAAGTGCACGCAAACAGCAGTGCAAATGCAGCAATAGCAAGAATGACTTTTTTCATAAGAGAATGTGTTTTCACAAAGGTAGTGCGTATAACAATCATCCTTGTGGCGTATTCCACCACGAAAGCCAAAATAATCATACCAATGAAACGTATATTAGTTCTTGCGCTCGCACTTGAAATGGTATAATAAGTGATTCCATCATAACGTAAATAATATCTATTTTTGCATAGTGAAATCTTTTTACACATTTATTATTCTCTTGTTTGGAACACTTCTACGTAAAGAACTCCACCGACCTCACCTCTCTCTCCCCCGCTTTCGATCTCAGCGAAGGTGCATCCATTCAAGTATATTTGTAAAAAAGGAGTTTAATTCTTAGGCACATGGGAGGCTCTTTACAACCCTAGTTTTAAAGTGGTCGAATTTGACCACTTTAGAAAAGAGGCCGGTCTGGCAGAAGAACCGGGAGACCGATAAATTGGATTTTATTCGTCAGTTTTATCGCGCTTCTGAGACCCGAGACATCTGCCTTTTGACTTGCCAATAAGATTATTTCAGAAAATTTCGATTGGTTTCGTATCCTTCCAGTACGGACATCTGCTGAATTGCGATAGCATTAAGTCTGCGGAGCCTTTCTGCTTGAGGAAGCCCTTCGTTGATGAAAATGGCATTCAGGCTTTCCAGGTTTGAAAGGCAAATGAGCTGGTTGATGGTAGCGTCGTCGCGGATATTACCTTTGAGTTCCGGGTTGGCATCTCGCCATTCTTTCGCAGTCATGCCGAATAAGGCTACATTGAGAACGTCAGCTTCGTTGGCGTAGATAAAAGAAATCTGTTTCTCTGAAACCTCAGCTGGAATCAAGTTCTGTTTGATGGCATCAGTATGGATACGGTAGTTCACTTTGGAGAGTTCGCGTTTGGCTGTCCACCCAATGAGTTTCTGCTCCTCTTCCTTAAGGCGCTGGAATTCACGGATAAGATAAACCTTAAATTCCGGGCTGATCCACATAGCAAACTCAAAAGCGATGTCCTTGTGAGCATAAGTGCCGCCATAACGCCCGGCTTTGGAAACTATGCCAATAGCATGGGTCTTCTCCGTCCATTCTTTAGCGCTGAGGCGGAAATTGTTGAGTCCCGCTTTACTTTTAATTATGTCGAATTCGGCAGAATTAAACTCGGGATTGAAAACCTTCTCCCAAGTACCCAGGAACTCGACGGTGTTCCTGTTACGAAGCCAGTTGTGAAAGAAAAACTCCCCATCTTTGGAGCGCGTCATATCCGTGAGGCTGATATAGTCCTCACTTCCGACCTTAACTACAGTTACGGCGACGCCGTTTACATCTATCTTTGCCATAGCGCCAAACTATCTAATACTATTTCTTTTTAGCATTCTTTCTATGCTTGTAACCATCAACAAAATCGCTTGTCTTCATATCCGGATCAAGTGTTTCCCCTGCCGAATCGCTCAGGTATTGGGGACGGGAGGGTACAGATGAACCGTAGCCGCTGACGTAAGTAAGGGTCGATTTGACCAAATCTATACCCAAGGCATTCTCCAGACGGGCGATGGTTTCAAGCGTCATATTGGAACTGCCTTTAAGCAAGTTGGAAACATACTGCTGCGTACAGCCCATACGCTTTGCCAATTCAACTTGTGTGATAGACTGGTCGTCCATTGCGCGCAGTACCTGAAGTGTAATGTAGCGAGCGTACTTGAGCCAATATTCGTTGTCTCTGCGCCACTGCGCATCTTCGCGCCAGCGCGATGGTGTTGGAGACTGATGTGCCTCCAGGATTTCAATTGCCCTGCTCATAATCTAATCTTCACAGCCCACAGCCGCTTGTCGTCAAGTATCTTATCAAACGTCATAACTCTCTTTTTGCAAAGATAACAACAATATTTGTATTGTACAACACAAGTATTGTATTTGGCCCAGGTTTCTGTTATTTTAAATGCATCATTTTTTCGGTCACTTTTGGTCACCTTTTCCGATTGGTAATAAACATCTATTGAGTAATGTCGCTGAGATTATGTATCTTTGAATCCACAAGCCGTTGTTCCTATGATATCAGTTCGTCGTTTTCTTTTAGTCTTTCTCGGAATAGGCCTTATATCTGGGTGTATTCCTGATAATCCCAATGGGCCGTTTGAAATATATTTTCATCACGACTCTGATGTTGTCGTTCCTGCAGAAGGCGGAACGTATACTTTTACGGTGGAAGCAATAAAAACAAAAGCGTTTGACTGGGGTGAGATACTTGGGTACATTGAGTATAAAGTTCACATTGATAACACCGTTATTTATGAAAGTACAAGAACAATTAGTAGGATGGGATACCTAAATGAAGGTGATACATGGGAAGTTCGGTTCGATATTCCCAAGAACAATACTACTAACTCAAGAGAGATATCTGTTAAAGCCAATGAGATTTCATCTGAAGACTTCTGGGACAAGTCTTATGTCATTGGAGATGACGCCCATTGGAACATTGTATGGCAGGGCACACAATTAGCTCCATAAAGATCGAAACAGATTCGGTCACTTTTGGTCACCTTTTCCGGTGATTATTTGAATACACCGAATAATCTATCAACTAATTGAAAGATAGGATATTCGATAGCTACCAAGAATACACGATAGCCCCCTCAAACTCCCCTGGGTCGGCCTTCGGCCTCCGAAATCAAGGTATTTCTTTTATAATATTTATAAAACAATGCGGCCGTTTCAAAAATTAGCCGTAGTTTTGTCGTGAATAATACGCCTATGGCCACTATGATGATAAAAAAACGAAAAAGAATGAAAAAACTCTCCCTGATTATTCTTGCGCTGATTGTTATGGCTAATTCAGCGACGCTCCGAGCCCAGGCTTTCGTGCACGAACAGTCCAAGGCCTCGGATTATGAGTGGCCTGCGGACCCGGCCGTCCGCGCCAAGCTGGATAGCTGGCAGGACTGCAAGTTCGGCGTCCAGTTCCACTGGGGCCTTTACTCCGTTCCCGGAATCGTAGAGTCCTGGGGCCTGTGCTCTGAAGACCACTCATGGAACAAGCGTCCTGGCGGAATGGATTATGACCAGTGGAAGAAGTGGTACTGGGACCTCAAGCAGGTATTCAATCCCGTCCTCTTCAACCCGGACGACTGGGCCGAGATCATGGAAGATGCCGGCATGAAATACATGATATTCACCTCCAAGCATCACGACGGCTTCTGCATGTTCGACTCCAAATATACGGACTTCTCTATCGCCAAATGGGCTTTCAAGGATAATCCTCGCCGGGATGTGGCCCGCCACGTGTGGGACAGCTTCCGGCAGAAGGGCTTCATGCTGGGCTGCTATTTCTCCAAGCCCGACTGGCATAGCGAATGGTTCTGGAACCCGTACTTCGCTACCCCTAACCGTCACCCTAATTACAAGAAGGATCGCTATCCGGAGTGGTGGCAGAACTTCGAGGATTACGTCCACAACCAGGTAACGGAGCTTATGACCGGTTACGGTCCTCTGGACATCCTCTGGCTCGACGGCGGATGGGTGAAGGGCCCGGACATCCACCTGGACGAGCTCCTTGCCGAGGTCCGCACCGCCCAGCCTGGCCTGATAGCGGTGGATCGCACCGCCCGCGGCAGGAACGAGAACTACCAGACTCCTGAGCAGAAGATTCCCGCCACGCAGCTGGATTACCCTTGGGAAAGCTGCGTCACGCTCACCAAGAACTGGGGCTGGGATCCGCATCCCGAGTATAAATCGCCCCGGGCCATCATAGACCTGCTGGCAGAGATCACTGCAAAGGGCGGCTCCCTGCTGCTTGGCGTCGGCCCAAGGCCGGACGGTCTGATTGAAGAGGAAGCGGCCTGTCGCCTGCGGGAAGTGGGAGAATGGCTCGGCCGCTGCGGCAAGGCCATCTATTCCACACGCATCACCCCGTACTACAACGAGGGGAACATGTGGTTCACGGCAGACAAGGACGGAAAGACGCTCTATGCCATATATGCGCTGCCTGACGGGGAGGAGCTGCCAGCGACCCTCGAATGGACAGGCAATATCCCCCAGGGCGCCGTCACAATCCTGAACAACGGGAAAAGGGCCGGATGCTCGGTCAGGGACGGCAGGGTGACAATATCCCTGAAGGGAAAGATGAAGAATGAGCCTGTCGCCCTAATGTTCCAAATTACGCGGACCAAGTAGTCAATCACCCTTTTTTTCCTGGCAGAAGAACCGGGAGACCGGCCTTGACGGGTAGTTCATATCCGAGAGACACCCTGCCGTGGGCAATGTCTACACTTTCATTCTCCGATGGAGGAGATCGATGTACGAGACCTTAAGTTCTTCTGACAGGAAAGAGTTCTGTATTTCCTCTTTAAACTTAGGCAGAATGTCAATATACTTCTTCGTAATCCTGTCGAATACGATTTCAGGAACGCCACAAGTTTTGAATGCGGCGATGAAATCCGAGTCTTTGATGTGCTTCTTTTTCCCATTAAGGTTCAGGGCCAATTCTTCTTCATCGGCAGGATTGCTTATGGCGGCGCTCAACAGATCATATGCAGGAGTAAGAACAGGTTCACCGGCAGGAGAATACAAGGAGAAGTTCTTCAGGTGCATATCGTTGTTCCCGGTAAGCCAGGAGAAATACACCAACTCCAAGAAATCCACCATATCCAATTGAGGGAAGGCGGAATACTTCCGGATTACCTTACCTATCTGCTCATAAGAACTGCGATACTTATGCTCGGTCTGCCTTTCCGTTAGCTGGCACATATCCTCCATTGCAATCTTTTCTCCTTTTTTTGTCCGGTCAATCCGCTTGGTGAGATAGCCGATGCTGCCGTCCTTCATCCGGATGAGCGTATGAGGAACGATCTTAAGCTTTGCGATTTCGGCCAGATGCATGGTGAGATCCTCGTTTTCAGGCAACATCGCAAACCGTTCCGTTTGAGGCTTGAAGATATAGCCACCCCAGAGGCCCACGATGGTAAGCTTCTGGGAATCCTTATGTTTGTCAAGGTTCAGGGACAGTTTTGGCTGAACCCCGGTCAACGTGGTTTGTGATTTGATGACCTGGGCGGCCAGTTCGTCCATCTCCTCCCTGGTATAATCCAATGCCGGAGCTGTCGTGGTTCCGAAGAACTTCCTGCAGCAGGATTTGTGGAAATCGACCTCTCCCGGTTCGAGTTCCTTATAGCAATACAAACACTTACTCATCGCCATCTTCTTTTAGCGGGATTACACTGACTGCACCGATGCAGTCCTTACAGCAGAGAAGCAGCAGAGAAAACCTGTCCAGTTCGCTGATATCCGTATTACGCAGGGCAACATCCAAAAGCCATCCCTCCGGAATGAGGCCGTCGAAGAACGGAAACAAAACCGGGGATTTGTATGGCTTTTCAGTCAAGGGAAGAGTCAGGCTGACGGGCTTGGAGTCCGCGTCTGAGAGATACTCCTTGTCATAAAGGAACTCATAGCCCTCATCCGTCTCTTTCAAGACTCCGGCCGGATTCCCTTTGTATTCGATCAATGCCGTTTTCATTTCACCTTCTTTTGAGGAACCAGCTCGTATCCGAACAGGTCAAACACCTGGGCAACCTTGTCCATTCGGACAGTAGCCTTACCCTGCTCCAATTCGCGCACGAAGTTCAAGCCGACGCCGGACTTCATTGCCAAATCCACCTGCGTCAGACCATGCTCCTTCCGCAAGGCCTTCAACGTTGAAGATATGACGTTATTACTCATAATTACATTCGTTTGGATGCAAATATAAGAAATAAACACAAAACCACATCACAACGAATGTAAAATTTTGTTATTCTTGACGATTACATTCGATAAAGAATAATAAATGCGCAATGCCCAAGACCGCCAAATAAAGACACCAACTGCCAGAATTGTTTCAGTATAGGTTCGTAAGTCCTTTTCTTCAGGGTCTTCTGGTATCTTTCCCCTTACAGCCGCATTAGTGCGAAAAATAGGACAGCAGGGCTCGCTGGTAGTCGCGGAGGGCCTGGATGCCGGCGTGGGTGATGCGGCAGACCGTGTGGGAACTGCGGCCCTCTCCGCTGCGAGAAACCTTGATGTAACCTACCTCCTCCAGTTTGGAAAGCTGGACGCTGAGGTTGCCGGATGTCGCATTCGTGAGCCCCTTGAGGTACACGAAGTCGGCGTCGTCCAGCGAATCGAGGGCGGCCATGATCTTGAGCCTTAGCTCGTTGTGAAGTATGGGGTCCAGATCTTTAAACTCCATGTCCCGATCTCCTTTCAAACAGGTAACCCGGTACGATAAGGGCTATTATGGCAACCAGCGCGATGGCGGGCATCTGCCACACCCATAAATCTCCCTGAAGGAGAAATGCACCCAGGCCGATGCCGGCGCCGATGAGCCCTCCCGCAATCATGGGGCGGAAGCGGACTGCCTCTCCGGTGATGAATGCGCCGACGCCCACGAGCAGGCAGATCATCGGGTTTTCAACCGTCTCATACAAGCCGAAGAACCCGAAAAGAAAGCCTCCGAGACCTATTGCGCAGGCTGCGAATATCCAGTAGTCCAGCACCAGTTTGGACTTCCTGGTGCGCATGTGCGCCCGCTCATGGTCCTTACGGAGAATAACTGTCATAAGCGGCAGCCCCACTACCGGAATGCCAACCCACAGCCAAAGGCACCACTCCCGGTGCAACCACTGCCAGAATATGAATTCCGCCAGATAGAAAAAGGCCGTGAGCCACCCCCAGAGAGGAAATATCTTTCCTCCCGTGGGGGCGTCGTCCATATACACCTTGCCCCTTGTCCGGGCAATCACTTCGAGGGCGTCAAAGTTCTCTTCCATAACGGGGGCAAAGATAGTGATTAATTCTGATCTACGTAGATTGTCGACTTTTTCCTGTTATCCCACTTGAGGCGGAAAACCACCTGCGTGCCGAGGATCGGGGAATCGTGGCTGGTCTTGGGAAACAGTTTCGGATGATCGTCCCGGCCGCCGTATCCGCTGAAGTTGAAGTTTCTGTCGTAGCCGGGCTCCAGCTCCACGTGCGCCCAGTCCCAGTATGCGTCCTCGGGATTCGTAATGACACCCACTTCCATACCCATCGGATAGTTGCACGTGCCGTTCTCTCCGCCGCTGGTAAAGGGCGCAAATACGCCATCGCCGTGCTTATAGGTAATCTGGAAGGAAATGGCCTTATGCTCAACAACCTTCACGGGTATCGTGAACTTGGCGCCGTGGTCAGCCACGCTGCGGAAAATGAGGTTGAAATCTCCCACGGGGATGCCTTTTTTGAAGTTCACGTAAAGGCCATAAGGGTTATAAGAGATCTTGTTATAGTTCTCCGTTGCCGGATCGATCTCGATTCCATAGCCTGTGAAAGAACCGCCCTGTGGCGCCCATTCGTCTGCCGTAAGCCAGACGGTGTCGCTGGACCATCCGTAGGCCGGATCGTTCTCCGCCAGGATAAAATCGGCGGAGCTGTTTTGCATTGAAAGGGAGAACGATGAGTAGCCGGGGCCGTTGTAGAGTGTGACACTTGCCGTCATGTCCGTTCCGGCATAGCTGAATTTGAGTTCAACCTGACTATTATCGGCCGATGTCTTGGCATATAGCTTTTGTGTGGATGCATCCCAGGTGAACCATTCTCCGGAACGGCCGTTGCAGCTCTGGCTGTCGAGTTTTACCTTGCTCCAGTCGAACTGTGCTCCGGGAGTCCAGTTCGCCGTAATTGTGACGCTTTGGCCGGGGACAACCCAGTTGCTTTCATAGTTCAGGCTGAAATCGGACAGGTCGGCCACCAGTTCTTGCACGGTGGCATTGCCGCAGATTGTGTATTCGTCGCCGTCAGAAACATATGAATCGGTCTCGGGGTCGTAAACCTGATTTGCGAAGACAAACACGAACAGGAACTGGTATTCTCCTGAATATGCCTTTGTCTTCTCCTTAAGCCAGAACTGGCTGCTGCCGTCCAGTTTAACGTTGCCGCCATTGCCAACATGGCAGTCCAGCGTTTTATCCTGGCCAAGCCTGAATGTGCCCATCTTGGCGGCGGCCCAGGGGTACTTGTCGTAAAACTCTTTGTTGATGGTGGTGAGTTTATTTGCGACCTCCGGGGGGATTTCTCCGTTGAACCAGCCCATCGTCATCTCCTGCGAATCCTCATCCATCAGTTCCACGTGTACTGCCTGTTTTGTCCCGTCCATATAGCTGGACCCTACATACCAGTTGGAATACTGCGGCGGAAGGTCGAACACCTGCGCCGTGCCGTCCCCCTTCTGAATCGAGTATGTATTATCCTTCAGCGCCTCGGCCTTCTTGATCGGGTCTCCGCCGCCGGCAAGCGGCAGGACATTGGCCGTTGCCGTTGCAAGGTTTCCCTGCTGGTCTGCAGCCTTGCCTTTTACCCTCTTGACGATTCCTTTGACGGTTCCTCCGGTAAAGCTTTCCGGGTTTGACGCGGTAAAGGTCACGGTTACATTCCCGTTTTCATCCGTGGTTGCGCTGGCAGGGTTCACCGTGCCGCCCGTCGCTTCGAAATGGATTGTCGCCACGGTTTTGGTTTCTTTAAGATCAACCGGTTCTTTGACGTTATTATTTGATGGTTTAAGCAGTTTAAACGTAAAAGTAAATGAAGCGGTACCGTCCGCGGAAATTTTCTGCTCTGACGGCGAAACAGTCAGCACGTCCTCGTGGTTGCCAACCACAACATCCGGGGTGCAACCGGCAAACAGGGCAGCAATGGCCAGAAGTGGAATCAGTTTTTTCATAACTATATGGTATTTAAGTTTATTCCATAAACCATACAAAGATAATTAAGTTTATAAAATAAACAAAACTCTCATGAAATAATTGTCATACTTGAGTATATTAGTTCGGAGAATTCTTATACAAGGCCACGCCGGAAAGGTGCGGAGGGGCGAGGGCGCCGGTAACGGTGACGCGCAGCCGGCGGGTGCAGACGGGGTCGATGGGAAGGATGCGCTTGTAGCCGATGGTAGTGCCATCCGCAACAAGTTGCCAGCCGTCATCGGCCCAGACGTCCACGCGGAATGAGCTAATGCGCTGGCCAAGGGATATGTCTTCCTGCAGCTGCACAAGGTCGATGAGGCGCTCTTCCGGAAGCGTCAGTTCCCAGCTGTGGGAACGCCGGCGGATGCGGGCACCATCGGCCAGATTAGTCCCGAATACCCTGTCACGCCAGTCGCGGAATTCCATCAGGCGGAGGGAATCGGCCTCGTGAATGCGGCCGCGCGTGTCCGGGGGCACGTTCAGAAGCAGGAGGGCGTTGCGGCCCACGCTGGAGAGCCAGATATCGGCAAGTTCTTCCACACTCTTGATCCGGGTGTTCTCGCTTTCGCGCCAGAACCAGCCGGGACGGATGGAGACATCGGCCTCGCCGGGAATCCATTCGGCTCCGTTGACATTGCCGCGATTGAGCGTATCCGTTGGAGGTGCGCCGCGGCCGGGGGAAAAGCCATCCGTGTCGAGGCGACTCCAGTTGGTCTCGCCGGCAATTCCGCGTTCGTTTCCTATCCACCGGCAGCCGGGGCCGATGTCGCTGAACATTATGGCGTCGGGGCTGAGCTCCCGCACCGCCTGCCGGAAGGCCGGCCAGTCGTACTCCTGACGCTTCCCGCCCGGGCCTTCGCCGCAGGCGCCGTCGAACCACTGCTCGAAAATGGCCCCGTATCGGCCGCCGTGCACGTCCTGCAGCGTTCGGATGTATTTTCCGTTATACTCCGGGGTGCCGTAGGCCGGGTCGTTCCTGTCCCACGGGGAGATGTACACCCCAAAACCCAGCCCGTATTCCCGGCAGGCATCGGCCAGTTCCGCAAGTACGTCTCCTTTGCCGTCGCGCCAGATGCTCTGCGCCACGGTATGAGTGCTCTCCGGATTGGGCCACAGGCAGAATCCGTCGTGATGCTTTGCCGTTATGATTATTCCCTTCATGCCCGCAGCCTTTGCGGTTGCGGCCCATTGCCGGCAGTCCAGTTCCGTGGGACAAAAGAGGTCTTCCGGCTCCGTGCCCTCTCCCCATTCCAGCCCGCTGAAAGTGTTGGGGCCGAAGTGCACGAACATGTTGTACTCCATCTGCTGCCACCGGAGCTGAGCCTCCGTGGGCACCGGGCCGTAAGGTGCCGGCGCACAGGCGGCCAAAAGCATCGCCAGGCCCAGCAGCGGCATGCTTTTCACGCAAGACTTAAGCATGGTAGTTTAAAAATAATAGGTAAACCCGGCGCCAAGGTCGCCCTGGTAGGGTTTGTAGAAGAGTCGCACATCGAAATGGCGCCAGGCGGCCCCGGCCTGGAATTTCATGCAGCCATAATATGTGCCGATGAAGTCGAATTCATAGCCCGCACCCAGATAGCCGGAGACGGAACCGCCCTTGAGCAGATTCGCATTCACCATAAGTGGCACCTGGAAGCCGGAAAGGCGTGGGCCATAGATGTACCTTAGCCCACCCACAAAGTTTACCCACTGGTCTATCCTGCCAACGCGTGCACGGGCACCAAGCCCGCCGCTGAAAGCAAGATTATCAGTTGACAAAAAGCAGTCCACGCTTGCATCCACGCCAAACTGAACCAGTTTGTCGTTTTGCGCCATCGCGGAGAGGGAAAGCAGCAGGGCTGCAAATATGGCCGTTAATCTTTTCATTGTCAAAAGCTATTAATTCCCCAGCCCGCGAGTGCTACGCTGAAAGGATATGACGATTTTGCTGCCGCGGCCCCACTGCTCCGGAGTGAAATTGCTGCGGATGCGAAGGGTGGAGCTGTTGGCTTCCAGCACTTCGTATGAGAAACCGTCCACAACCAACTTGCGACTCTCGGAATCATAGGTGAACGGCTTCGGGGCCGCTCCGCCGCCAAGTTCCGGAAATGTGGTGTCGTGCATAACCACCGTGCCTTTCTTTGCGTTGAAAGTCCAATACTCCTCGCCGGTGCCGTTTATCTGCGATTCCGAATCCTCGACGTAGGAGGCCACGTACCACTTTCCGCTGAAAGGATTCCCCGCAGAAGAAGATTGCTTTGTACAGGAGACGCCTGCCAGCAACAAAGCCAGCGACAGGACAAACAGTGCTCTTTTCATCACAGCTACTAGAAGCGAAGGCCGATACCGGCACGACCGCCCAGATAGTTCATACCTGCGCCAAGTTCCACAAGACCGAAGATCTGGTCGCTGCCGAACTCAACTCCTATAGGGTTTACCTGGAAGCAGCCGGCAAGGCTCGCGGAGCTGCCGGCAACCAGCATTCCGCCGGCCTCAAGGGAGCCGTACAGTTTTACTGCGGGGCGGTTGAGATAGTTGCAGCGGCCAACCGCGCACAGCGAAATGAAAGAGTTGAGCTGGGAAGAATGAATCTCGCGGGTATCCTTGTCAACGATATTCCAAATAGACCCTGCATAGGTGGCGCTTACACCGGCCGACCAGGTGCGGTTGAAGCTGTACAGAGCATCCACGCTGAATACGGGAGGAAGCTGGATGTCCAGAGTCTCATTGTTATCTTCATTTGCACTCACGGCAATGCCAACGGCAATGGCTCCGAATAGAGAAATGATTGTGGGCATTGAAGGAATATAGGCTCCCGATGCCCTTACGGTCCACTTTGGTTCCTGGGGTTCTTCCTGTGCAAAAACCGGCAGCGCCAGTGCGAACAGGAGTGTTGCGGCTATGAGCTTTTTCATGTCATTATGGTTTTTATTCCTGCCAAAGATACACTATTTTTTTGGAAATACGCTCACGAGTGCTTATATTTGGGGGATTAATAACACGTAACACGCGCGCATATGAAACATTTAATGACTATTATCGCAGGGCTGGCGGCAGTTCTTGCACTGGCCTCATGTGATAAGGAAAACACCGAAAAGGACCTTGTGGGAACATGGAAAACCTACGGTGAAAGCTCCCACTGGTTCCAGGTGAGCCTGGACGCAAAAGGCAACTTCGACTGGCAGCTCCTGGGCGTTTCTGAGTTTAGGGAAACCGGCACATACACGGTCAGCGACGACGTAATTGTGCTCAAAACCAAGAAATATTATGACAGGTGGGACGATGAAACCGGAACGGAGTACAAGGACAAGTGGATCGATAAACACGGCAAGCCGCAGGGCGGCTATCCCGATGATTTCAATGGCGTCCGTACAATTAAAATCAAACTCCTCAAGGACGGCTTCATGCGCTACTCGCTCGAAGGCGACAATAATTTTGGCGACATGCTTAAGGACGGCTTCTTTTTCAAGGAGAACCTGGACCAGAAGCTTGACGGGAGCAAACTCAAGGGAAAATGGGTAGCCAAGGACGATAATGGCAAAGAAGTGGGATACTACGAATTCAACGGAAACAGTTTCTCCCGCGTAGTGAAGTCCGACGACGGCAATTACAGTATCTTCTGGCAGGATTCCGGCAACTGGTCATACAGCAAAGGAAAAATTAGCTTCTCCAACAGCGAGTATGACGAAACCTTCGGAATCTTCCTCGACGGAGACACCCTGTACATCTCCCACAGCATGGACTGGGGCTTCCGCAGCGGCGGCTACGCATACAAAAAACAATAACCAAATATGAGTAAAAAGGGTATTTTGGTCATCGGTAGCAGCAACACCGACATGACCGTTAAAACCATGGAACTCCCCCGTCCGGGAGAGACCGTCCTTGGCGGAGTATTCACAATGGGCGCAGGCGGCAAGGGCGCAAACCAGGCCGTGGCTGCCCAGCGCCTGGGCGGAAACGTCAAGTTCATCTGCAAGGTGGGCAAAGACATTTTCGGCGACAATTCAATAGCGCAGTACAAACAGGAAGGGCTGGACACCAGCGGAATCCTCCGTTCCGAACTCCCTTCCGGAGTGGCCCTCATCTCCGTGGACCAGCATGCTGAAAACTGCATCGTGGTTGCTTCGGGGGCCAACGGGGATCTTTCCGAGGCCGATATCGACTCGTTCGAGGAAGACCTGAAGGAATGCGCGATCCTGCTCCTCCAGCTGGAAACCCCCATTCCCTCGGTCCTGAAAGCCGCGAAAATCGCCCATGAGGCCGGCGCCACCGTGGTTCTGAACCCGGCACCCGCAACGGCACTCCCGGAAGAAATCTTCCGCTACATCGACCTTTTCATTCCCAATGAAACAGAGCTTTCAACCTTCAGCGGCCTAAGCGTAACCAATGCGGAAGAGGCCGAAAAGGCCGCCGCGGCCATGCAGGCCAAAGGCGTCGGCAAGCTCATCGTCACGATGGGAAGCAAGGGCGCGCTCATCTGCGAAGGCGGCCCGGGCGTGTTCGTTCCCGCGCATAAAGTGAAGGCAGTGGACACCACCGCAGCCGGAGACACCTTCTGCGGAGCCCTCTGCGTGGCCGTCTCCGAGGGTAAATCCCTCAAGGAGGCAGCGGAGTTCGCC
>JAEEGK010021618.1_pt1:0-12500 | contig 13583 bp, 7 predicted proteins | sample 8958771 | NCBI WGS metagenome assembly JAEEGK01 (sample SAMN16246547, study PRJNA631951) | gut metagenome | biome: gut microbiome; feature: rumen; material: SC-attached | host: Bos | place: Iran: Karaj | collected 2018-10 | reverse complement strand
TTATTTTTTTTATTTTTATTATCACTAACTAAATTTTTTTTCCAAGGATTTCTTCCTTCAATAGAAAGCATTTTTTGTTTAATTAATTTATCAATATTTTCATTATAAATATCCATATTTTCATTACCAATAATTTCCCATTCTTCATCATTTATTAATTTAATATCTAAATTTTCACTATCATCCTTTTTACTATTAAAAAATCTTCCTTTAACACTATCAAACTTTTCTTTAACATTAACTTCTTCATTAATAATAGGAATTTTTCTTTTAACAATATTAATTGCAGTTTCAACAATTTCTTTATTAACATTTATACCTTTTTTAATTAAAGTTTCTTTTAAAATTGAAATTGCTTTATTTGTTTTAAAATCTTCAATAAAATCTTCTAAATCATTTCTTTCACATAATTCATAAGATCTAGGAAAAAAATTATCTAAATTAACTCCTTTATAATATAAATTTTTTATATTATGAAGTAAACCTGCTTTTCTTGTTATTTCTGAAGCTTTCCAAAAATGACCTGACATTTGATTTGGTTTTAAATCTTGATGAGGAATTTTTTTACTTTTTAAAGTATAAATATAATCAAATGACATATCATTTTCATCTGTTAATTGTTTCCATCCTCTTTTTAATAAAGCGTTTATTATATCTTGATATCCTCCTAATACTAAAAATGTTTTTTGCTTTTTTTCTAATGGATTATTATTTAAAATTATTTCTTTTTTTTCTTCTTCTTTTTCTTTTTTCTCTTCTTTTTTTTCTTCTTCATTTATAACAACTTTAGTTGCATTATCTTCTTTTATATATACCATTACGTCATCTGGTTTCATTTGTTTAAATTCATTATTTGTCATTTCTTTAAATATTTTATCATAGTTTGATATTTTTTCTTTAAATTTAGCAATTTCTAAATTTGATGTTAGAATCTTATTATATGTTGAATGTCTATATTTTGTATATAAATGAAATATTTTATTTTCATCATTTAAATTTTCCATTTAATAAAATTTAAATCCAATTAAAATAAATTTAAATATTATTTAATATTAATATAAATAATAGTAAATTAAATAAACATCAAATAATAAAAAAATACATTACAAAAAATATAAAAATTTAAAGAAATTTATCCATTCCTAATTGATTATAAAATTTATTATATTCACTCTTAACATTAGTACACATATTTCCAACTAAACTTTCTCTCCCATTAAATAAATAACAATTATCAAAAACTAAATTCATATCATTACAAAACTCATTAAAATTAGTATAAGAAAAATTAGATAATTTCCTTTTAATAGTAGAAAAATCCATAGGATGTTTAACAACATCAAAATAAGTAGGTAAACCTAATTCAATAGGATCAACAGGTTTATAAAATAAATCAGCATCTTTAACTTTCCATAACATAGAAATTAATTTTTTTGCATTTTTTTCCCAATTTTCATGTAAATATAAATCTTCATTAGCATTTTTTTTTTCTTTTTCTAATTCTTCTTTATTATATAATAATTTAGCAGCTTCAGGATTATTTTTTTTAAATTCTTCAATTTCATTATCATTTAAAGCAATTTTTTCTCCAGTTTCTAATATTTTAACTAAAATATGTTTTTTAGGTTTTTGAATAGAATCAATCATTTCTTGTTTACTTAATTGTTCTTCTTCAGGAGTTTTTTTATTACCTTTTTTACTCTTATTATCATTTTTTTTCTTTGATTTATTCTCAGGTTTAATTCCACCATTATTTAATAATAATTCCATAATTTTACTTTGTCCAATTTTTTCAGCATAAGAAACAGGAGTTTGTTTTTTTTTATCAATTTTATTAACATTTAAACCATGTTTTAATAAAAAATCAACAATTTCATAATGTCCTTCTCTAATAGCATAAAAAACACAAGTTTGACCATATTTATCTTCTAAATTAACATTAGCACCTTTTTCAATTAATAATTCACATACATTTAAATGTCCTTCTCTACAAGCATAATAAAGTGGATGTTGACCATAAATATCTTTTTCATTTATTGGAATATTACATTCTTCAATTAAATATTTTGATGTTAAATATTTTCCTTCTCTTGCAGTGTAATATAAACATGTTTGTTGATGTTTATCTTTAAATAAAGGATCTATTCCTAATTCTTTAAAATATTGACATATTGTTAATGCATCTTCATCATTTTTTATTAAGGCGGTATAGAAAAACGCATTTTGTTGATTTTCTGTGTCTATTAGTATTTTCATATTTAAATTATATTTTGAAATATTTGATTTTATTAAATTTATGTCACCTTCTTGAATTGATTTTAATATCATTTTTATTAAGGTTGTGTCTATTTGATGAGAATATTGATTTTGTTCTTCCATTTATTAAAATGATTATTTTTTTATTTGTTTAAAATTTTTTTTTTAATATTTTTTTTTAATTTATTATTTTTTGATTGTTTTTAAGTTTTTTCTTTTTTTTTTTTTATTTTTTTAATATTTTTTATTTTTTAAATAGTATGGTTTTTAAAAATTTGTCTTTTAAATTTAATAAAGACATTGAGAAATATCAAAAAATAAATTTAAAAATTTATTTTTTTTTATAAAAAATTCTAATGGATAATAAATGTGAAATGGAAAGTAAAACTACTCCAAATCATTCTTATGATAAATATTACTTTTGTAAGAAATGTAGAAAAATTTTATGTAATCATTGTTATTTATATCATGTTGAACATAAAAATTTTTCTTTTTCATTTGATGATTTTATATCTTTAGTAGATAAATTAAAAGAAAATATTACAATGAAAATTGCTCAAGAAACTGATAGTTCAGAAAAAATAAATATTTTTGAAGATAAAATAAATAATTCTTATCCTGGGAAAGAAATTAGTGAAATGAAAAAATGTATTAATTCAGCTTTTAATAAAGTAAAAGGATACAATAATAATGATGAAAATAAAAATAATTTTCTTAGTGCACTTCTTAATATTAATGATTGTTTAAATACAATTGAAAAACCTGATAAACAATCTTTTATAATTTTTGTTGATAATGAAATTGAATTTGAAAAAATATATAAAGCATTCTCTGAAAATAATCCTATAAATCAATTTGAAAAATTTTTTGCTGATTGTACTTTATTTTATGAAGAATTTAAAAAAAAAATAAAAGATGAATATAATAGATTTCAATTTAATTTTAATAAAAATACATATAATAATATAAATCACGAAAATAATAATTTATTAAATTTAAAATCAGAAAGATATGAAAATAAAAGAAAAGAAAATATAATTAAAAATGAATATTTTAACTCAAATTATGATATAGATTCTGATGAAAATAATATTAAAAATGATAAAATTAAAAAAAAAAATGATAATGTTTTTCCTATAATTAATAATAATAAAAAAAATAAAATTATTGATGAAAATTTATATGAGAAAAATAATTTTATAGAGCCTTTTTTAAATTTAAATGAAAATAAAATATTAAGTAGTAATAATAGTAAAAATGATTTTGATTCAAAAATTGAAAATGAAATTCAAATACCAATAGTTAAAAAACAAAAAATAAATGAAGAAAAAAATAAAGAAATTTCAAAAGAAAATAAAATATTAAATCAACTAAATGATAAATCAAAAGAAATATTAAATCAAAATAAAATATTAAATCAATCAAAAGATAGTGCAAAAGGAATATCAAATCAAAATTCAATATTAAATCTAGGAAAAGAAAAAAGAAATGATATTATAAAACAAGATTCAATTTTTAATCAATCAAAAGATAAAATAGAAGATATTAAAAATAAAAATTCTATATTAAATAAATCAAAAGATAGAGAGAAAGAAAAAGAAAAAGAAAAAGAAATACAAAATCAATTAAAAGATAAATTAAAAGAAAAAGTTCTCAATGAAAAAATAAATCAACCAAAAGATATTTTGAATTCTAAAATAAATGATAAAATATCAAAAGAAGTAAAAACTCAAAAAACATTAGAACAATATGTAGATAAAAAGAAAAATATTCAACAAGAAAACCAAATAATAAATCATAAACAACAAAATGATTATAACATTATTTTTTCATACGAACATTTAAATGAAGATAATCATAATTTTATTTTCATATATAATAATCAAACAAAACAAATTTCTTGTTATCAAGTATATCAAGAAAATAATAATATAAAATTTCCATTTCTAAGAAGTAAAGGAATAAATATAAAAAATTCATATTATATTACAGGTGGTTATGAAAAAAATAAACAAAGTAATACATGTTTTCAATTATCATATAAAGATGATAATATAATAATAAAAGAAGATTCAAAAATGAATTTTAATAGAGCATCACATAATATAATTTATATTCCTTCAAAAAACAGAATAGTAGTTTCTTCAGGTGAAAATAATAAAGAATGTGAATATTTAGATTTAAATAATAAAAATAATAGAAGATGGATAAAATTTTCTAAATTAAATGAATACAGAGGAAATGCAAGTATGTTTTGTATTAATGAAAGATATATTTATTGTATTGGTGGTTATAATTTTTTTAATCAATGTATGAGTCAAGGATACGAAGTTTTAGATTTAGATGATAAAAATTTATTTTGGAAATTTTATCATATTTCAGATTTGTTAAATATATGTTTAATGGGTATTGTTAATCTTGATGATAAAAATATAATTTTAGTTGGTGGAGAATGTAATAAAAAATATTTAAATAATGTTTATCATGTTATACTTGAAGATAATAAAAGTAAAATTTCAAGTGTTAATGAAAGAAAAAATATTATTGATAAAGAAATTATGTTTTATAATTCTCAAAATTTTATTAATATTAATAATAATCAATTTATTGGATTTGATTGTTATGCAAATTATATTGAATATGATAATAATGCGAAAATTTTTAAATATGATAATATTAAATATTAAAATCAATTTATAAAAAAACATAAATAAAAAAATAAATAAAAAAATTTTAATTTGAAAAATTAAAAAATTAATATTTAATTAAACCATAAAAAAACTAAAAAAAAAAATATGAAAAAATCAACATTTGAAAATGATTTTAAATATTCTCTTCCAATAGATGAAACACAAGATGATGATTATGAAAAATTATTAGAAAAAGACATTGAACAATCATGTAACTTTACAAAATATATTGATAAACTAGAATTAAATGACGATATAACAGATGAAGATTTAATAAAGTTAAAATCAAAAGAAGAAATAGTAGAATATAAAAATAATCAAATTTTATCATTAAAAGCATATATAACTTCATTAGAACAAGAAAAAGATGATTTAATAGATAATTTTAAAGAAACAACAAGTCAATTATTAGAAAGATTAAAAGATTTAGAAGCTAAAAATTTAGAATATAATAATTTAAAAAATAATCCAAATAATAATTCAATAAGTACAAATAATACTTCATTTGATTCATTTACTATGAGTCATCAAAGACCAGAAACTCCAATGATTGCAAAAAATTTAAGAAGAAATAATAATAATAGTAATCCAAATAAAAAACAAAGATGTCCAAATTGTCAAAAAGAATTTTTAGAAAGTGAATTTGTTGAACATAGTCTTCAATGTTTAAGACATACTTTTCATTGTAAAAAATGTGGTGAATTAGTTGATGAAAAATTTAAAAAAGAACATTTACAAAAATTTAGAGAACCTAATAAAGTTATAAATTGTATTAATGAAGGAAAATTAAATGATTTTATTATGTGTATTGAACATGGTTTTAAAATAAATGATATTTTAGATATTGAAAAAGGAGATTGTTCAATTCATTTAATTTGTAAAAAAAATAAAAAAGATTTTTTAAAAAAAATATTAAATGATAAAAATATAAATATTGATTTAAATATTCAAAATAAAGAAAAAGAAACTCCACTTTCAATTTGTTTAAATAATAAAAATTTAGAAATGGCAATGATTTTACTTAATAAAAAAGTGAATATAAAAACTAGAAATAAAGGTGATTTAAGTCCTTTAATGATAAGTTGTAAATTAGGTTATATTGAAATTGTTAAAAAAATTTTAGAGATGGGAGGTGATATTAATGAAAAGAATATTTTGGGAGAAACGCCTTTAACAATTGCACAAATGTATCATCATGATGAATTAGCTATGTTACTTTTAAGTAGAAAACAAGTGAAATTCAATAAATAAAATAATATATTTTATATTTGTTTTTTATTTATTTTTTAAAAATAAATGTTATTAAATAAAAAAATTTTATTTTATTTTTTTTATATTTGTTTTATTATTATATAATTACCAATTATTTTATAAAATATATTAATTAAATATTTTTAATAAATAAATAACAATTTTTTATATTTAGAATTTATAAATATTACTTTTTATCATTATAATATTTCATTTTATTATTATAAGGTCCTCTTTTTTTTACGATTAAAAATACCAAATCACAAAATATAATAAATCTTTTTTTACAATAGTATTTTTTTATTTAAACTCTAGGGCCAACATTTATTTTTGTATTTATAAACTTATTATGCATTTTATTCATCATTGTTTGTAATTTATATCTTATTGTTCTATTTCTTCTTTTAAAATGTATTGGTGCTTCAACTTTTGGTTCTTCTCTTGAAAAATTCAAACTAAAATCATCATCACATATTGATATTCTCTTTTGAACAATATGACTTCTTAATTTTTTATTTTTACCACCTCTTCTTTTGAAATTATTCTTTATATTTTGAGGTTTTTTGCTTTTATCTTTATTTGATAATATTAAATTTTCATTATCTTTTCCTTCATTTTTATTTTTATTTTCATTCGTTTTATTATCACTTTTTTCATTATTATCAGAATTATTAATAAATACTAATTTATTATTACTTTTTTCATTATTATCAGAATTATTAATAAATACTAATTTATTATTACTTTTTTCATTATTATCAGAATTATTAATAAATACTAATTTATTATTACTTTTTTCATTACTATCAGAATTATTAATAAATACTAATTTATTATTACTTTTTTCATTATCATTTAAATTAAGATTATTAATATTTAATTCTTTACATTCATTATTATTAACATCAATAATTTCAACATTTAATTCTTCTAATTCTTCTTGTTCTTCTTCTTCTTCACTACTACTATTATTATCTGAATTTTTTTTCATTTTTTCTTTTCTTGCTTGTTCAAGAAAAATTTCCATATTTATATGTTCTTTATTACATTCTCTCAAATCATTACAATCTGCAATAAATAATAAATATTTACTTAAAATAATTAATTCACTATCTTCAACAGAATTATAATAAGGAACAATAGGAATACCATTATTTAAATGATAAGCAAAACTTAAAACTGAATTATCAATTAAAACAATATTTTTTAAATCAAAATTTTTAAAAATATTCAAATCTTTAATATAAAATTTAGTTTGTTCAACTTGAGCTAAAATACAATCTTTTCTATATAATCTAGCTTCAAAAATATTATTTTCAGGATCTAAAAAATCTAAAACAGCATCAGCATAATTATTATGTGATGCAGTATAAACAACAATAAAATATTTATTTTTAATTTGTAATAAACTTTCTTTCCAATGAGGTCTAATATTTATACCAATTTGTACTTTAATTCTTGTTGGCATAGTTACAGTAATAATTTGTTGATATTCATCTTTTTTTTTACTTCTAATATCCCCAACACAATGAACTAAAGTTTCATCTAAATCAAAAATTGCAATTTTATTTCTTTGTAAGTTATCTTCAAAATTAAAATCTCTAGGAGGAATTTTTATAGATTGTTTATCTTTTGGTTCTAAATCAGTAATTAATCTCATACAATTTTCTGTATATTCATAAAAATCAGATATCATTTCCATATTTGTTAAAGATATTATTTTTTCTTCTGTATTACTTTTACGATATCTTGGTTTATTTAATAAAATTGTTGATTTTGAACGAACTCTTCTTTTATGATCTTTTTCAATTTCATCTATTAATAAATCAAAATTTTGTTCAAAAATTTCTAAACATTTTAATTTTGAATTTGATTTATTTTCAATTGTATAAAATTTTGATTTAATTTGCTTTTTTTTTATTGATTTTAATTGGTTTGAATTAAAAGACACTTTTTTTTTTAAAGTTGATGCTCTAAAAGAATTACTTTTTCTTAATGATGAATGTTTTTCAAAAACTAATTTTGGAAATTCATCTGATGATGATGAAGATGAATTCGTATCTGTATTATAATTTAATCTTGGTGGCTCAAATGATGGTAATCCAGTTAATGGTTTTGTATTTAAATCTCTATTTCTTCTGTGAAATATACCTCTTGAATCCATTTTTTTTATTTTTTTTAAAAGGTAATTTTTTTATTTAATTTTTTATTATTGTTTTGTATATTTTTTTTTTGAGTTATTGAAAATATATTTTTTTAATGTGTTTTAAAAGACAGAAAATTAGATTTTTTTTTAAATTAATTTTTTATTTAATTGAAATATAAAATTTTATTTTATGATTTATGATTTTAATTTTTAAATTTTACATTTGATTTATTCATGAATGAAAATAATTCTAATTTTATCTGAAAGTTAATTAAAGTTAAAAAATAATACCAAAAAAAAATAAAAATAATTAAAATATTATAAATATAACAAATGAATAATGCTCATATGAAAGAATCAAGAGATAAAACATCAATTTTTTTAAGTACAATAAGTACTTTAATAATGACATTATTTGGAATTGCTTATTCATTAACATGGGGGATATTATTTATATATTATATAGAAAAAAAAAAATATCCAATAGAATGTAATAAATTAATAGGATGGGGATCAGTTCTTTATTGGTTACTTTTATTACAAAGTTCACTTCATTTCATTTCAAGTATTATTAAATTACTTTCAACTTATCTTAATTATGATAGTGAAATACCAAATTATATTATGATGCTTAAAAGTTGTTTAGGTTGTATTACAAGTATAATTATTTTAATTGGAATTACTATTACTTATTTTAAATTTACTCATCATAATGAATGTAATCCTTTATCTAAATTAATTATGGCTTATATTATATCTGAATATTCTATTATTGGATTATTTGCTCTTTGTGTTTATACTGTTTGTCTTTCTTCATATTTTTGTAAAAGAAATTATAAATATGATAATGATGATGATTTAAGTGATGAAGAAATTGAAATTTAATTATTATTTTATATATATTATTTTATTTTCACATATTTCTTTTTTTATTTTAATTAAAAAAAATTCAATAATTTTATTTGTTTATTAAAATCATATAATAATATTATAAAGAAAAAGTATATTTATATTCTAATGTAATATTGTAAAAATGTATGGAATATATTTTCCATAAATTATATATATTTTCTTTTTTTTTAATTTTATAACCTTGTTTAAATCAAAGAAAATCAACAAAAATTATTTACTTCAAAAAAATTTTATCTTAAAATAATAAAACCTAAGAATTTAAATAATTGATAATAAAAAAAATGGGTGGTTCACACAACAAAAAAAAAGTAAAATAATTAATTATAACTAAATATAGTTATCTTCAAAATTACGAGAAAAAGTTCTCAAATTATTTTCATTAATCGACTTAGATAATTCAAATACAATAGACAAAGAAGAAACATTAAAATTTTGGTCAAAAAATTTTCCAAAATTAAATTCAAATGAATTATTTGATCAAGTAGATAAAAATAATGATGGTTCAATTCAATTAGAAGAATGGGTTGAATTTTGGACAATTGTTTTTAATTCTGGTTATAGTGAAGATGAAATTTGTAATGAATTAGATAATATGATTAATGGAGGTTCTTGGGTTAAATTTGATACTAATGAAAAATTAGGAGGGAAAAAGGAAAGAAATTATAAAAATGAAGGTAAATGTTAAAAAAATTGTTTTTTTTCTCTTTTTTCATTTTTAATTTTATGTTATTGTATATTTTGTAATAGTTTTTTTCTGATTATTTTTATTTATTTTTCAGAGATTTTTTTATTTAATTGTTTTTATTTTTATTTAGGAATATTTGATATAAAATTTTATTAATATAAATTAGATTTTTTTATTAATTAATAACTAATTAATTTAATAAAATTAATTTCAAAAGTTGTGAATTATCTTGTTTGGAAGTGATTATTAAGATATTATACATTTTTTTTTTCTTTAATATTGCAATATTTATATTTTTTATTTTTGAATTTTTTTTTTTTACTAATTATTTTATTTTTGTTTTTATATATTCAAAAGATTTTAATATATTATTATTTAAAAATAATTTTAAAAATCTCATTTTTCAACAATATATTATTAATATAATATATTTTATTTATTCAAGTTAATTTTAATATATTTATTTTGTTAAAATATTATAATTCTAACTCACTAACTTGCTCTTCAGGTAGAAGAATATCATGAATAAAAGATATAGTATCTCTTTTGCCTCTTTCGGATATTTCTTCATTTGTAAATTTATCTAATTCACAAAAATGTAAAGTAATGATTTCAGAAAAAATACAAAAAGATAAAAAGAAAAAAAAACTAAAAATTATATTTATTGGTTCTAATGCATCTCGATAATCTTTTTGGAAAAATTTATTTTGAATATAATGAGATATTTGAATAAATAAATTTGTAAATCCACTTGCAATTGCTAAATAACTGGGTTTAGTATCTTCAATTACTTTAAAATTTAATATATTTAAAATAGCCACAAAAATAACATATATAATTATCATAATAACAAATTCTTTTTTATTATCAATTAAATTATAAATTTTTACATAAAAATTTTTATCAAATTGAAATATATTTGAATAAATAAAATCAAAAATAAAACAATAAATTATTCCTATAATTCCTTCTATAATAAGTATATAATTCATATTAATAAAATAATCATGATTTAATTTTTTAGGAATTGTTAAAGAAATACTTTGAATAAATTGTGATTCAAAACTAATTAATATTAAACAAATAAACGGAGGTATTCTAAAATAAGACCAATTAGTATCAAATGAATGATAAATACATATTATAATAAAAGATAAAATATTTAATCCAATTGCGAGATAATGATGTCTATAAGTATTCATTTCTAATAAATATTTTTCAGCAAAAATATAAGAGGAAAATAATACTAAATCATTTAAATTTTTAATAAATAATGGTTTAACTTTTTTCATTTCATAATTATAAAAAATATCTTTCCAATGTAACATACCAAAAAAAGCCAACAAAGCAATTAAAAAAAGAATAAATATTGAATATTTACGTTTATTATTTTTTTCTTGTTTATCTTCTGAAAAAAAAATATAAATATTTCCTTTAAATTGTTTATTTAAAATTAATTTTTGAACCAAATAAAAAAAAATTGCAGCAAATTGTCCGATAAACATTAAAAATAAACGAAAAATAGCATTTTTAAAATATCTTTCACCATAACCTCTTATATAATCTGTTATTGTACGTGTTATTGCTATTAAAATTAAATAAATGAAACATTTTGGTAAATTAAAACTAATATACTTCATATATTATAATTATTAGTTTTATAAATAATATATTTATTTAATTATAAATTTAAAATCAAAACAAAATTATTTATCAAATTAAAATAAAACTAAAATTGAACTAAATTATTATTTTCTAAATAAATTTATTCTCCAAAAATTTTCCTCCATCTTTATTAAATCTAATAATTAAAGATATGAACAATCTTAATTATCTTATCTTTTTTTCATAAGCATTAATAACAAGTTTAATTTAAAAATTTCAAAATCTTCAAATCACTTTTAATAATTTATTCATTATGAATAATATTATTTTTCTTATTAATAATTTGATACATAATTATTAACTTAAATTATTTATTTTTGGAGGAATAATTCTAAATTTAAAATAGGAAAATAATTTATATTTATTTAAGATAATATATTATTATTTGAAATAATCTTTTTTTTTTATATATTAGTTCCATAATATATTTTATTAAATTCAAATATAAAATATATAAATTCAATTATTTGAGAAATTTATTTATTTTTTTATATTATTTTTGTTCAAATTAAATATAAAATATTGTAATTTAATTTTATTTCAAAAAAAATAAAGTTATAATAATAAAGAAATAATTAAAAAATGTTGATTTGAATATTCAAAACAATCATTTTAAAATATAAAAAATGCCAAATAAATAAAAGTTATTCATTAATAATTATTTTCAAGATTAAATAAATTTATTATGATAATCAAAATAAATATATTATTAATATTTAATAATTAAATATCTAAATTTTTTAACCAACAATTCATTTAACACTAATCCCTAAATAAATAAAATCCCAAAAAAACTCAAAAAACAAATAAAAAACTTCAAACACCCAAAATTTCAAAAAAACAAAAAAAAAAAAAAACCAAAAAAAAAAAAAAAATAAAATTAGCCTAAATACAA
>JAEEGK010021617.1_pt1 | contig 13583 bp, 17 predicted proteins | sample 8958771 | NCBI WGS metagenome assembly JAEEGK01 (sample SAMN16246547, study PRJNA631951) | gut metagenome | biome: gut microbiome; feature: rumen; material: SC-attached | host: Bos | place: Iran: Karaj | collected 2018-10 | reverse complement strand
TTTGAACTTTACTGTTTGGCGATTGTAAAGTTACTCATTTTCAGTGAGTTGAGCAAACTTCGAAGCCTTTTTTATTCCTATTTTATGTTAAATTATGCAGGTGCACTATCACTTGCGAAACTTTAGTGAATAATAACTTCTTGCGTTCCTATTAGGCGAACCACACCTCCCCCTTTACCGGCATTCTTCATACCGTCGCTCATCTGCCACTGCTTGCACTTGAACTTCTGTTCCACCATCATCATCTTCAGTGCGCAGACCCTTGTACCGTCCGCCTCAACGCACTTGTGCTGACAACTGGCGCAGCAGCGCTTCACTTTCACACCATGAGCGTTTCTTACGCTCGTAATTCTTATCTTCTCCATAGTCTTACTTTTCAATTTTCATTCAGTTCCTTGATTGTCTTTTTCAAATCTCTGATTTGCTTTTTCTGCTCAGAAATCAGGGCTTTCAACTCTGTCACCTCTGCCTGGAGTTTCTTCGCGATGCTGCCGTCCTTGACAGATTTGACCATCGCCTTGATTTCCTCCTTGGTCATCGCCTCCAGCCGTTCCATGCCCACATGGATGCAGAATCCTTCCAGCAGACTTTGGGCATTGAAGTACATATAACCCTCGTTGTTCACCTCCAGCATATAGCCGTTCACCATTGTTTTCAGCATAATGGTGAGTCTTTTGTTACCACTCCCATTCATTTTCTTCGTCCTCCACTTTAAAACCGTCAAACACCTGCAACTCTACAAATCTTGCGAGTTCCGCGAACGTACCTACGTACAAAATTCTTCTTCGTTTCATAACCTTTCAATTTTTTGTTTTACTTCTGATTTCTGATGCAAAAGTAGTATGATTTTCAATGCACAACCCCGTATTCCGTAAGTCCGTAAGATTTCCGTAAATTCTTCCGTAAACCTTGCTTGATTTTTACGGAATTTCCGTAAGAACAGCCTGAATAATGATCTCCCAGAGCTTATCACAGAGCTTTTCCTGAGGGTTACTCTCCATGTCATAGTAAGCCTCCATCCTGTCCTCAGCAGCCAACTGGCGGCTGAAGTTCTTGGCCGTATGCTCACCTATACGCAACGCCTCAGGCCAGTCCTCAGGCGTAATCGCGCACGCGTATTCATAAAAGTTATTCTGATTGATGTTGCCGTCCAGGCGGTCTCGTACCACCAGCATCACGCCCAGCCAGTCGTTCTTCTTCGAAAACAGGTCACTCTGCATCCTCAACAACTGCAGGCACTGCTTCATCACCTCATGCCGCCGCTCCTCAGACATCTGGCCGTATGCCTTTCTGACCTTCAATTCCACGGACTCCATGCGACTGCGGCCATACTCATCGCGAGGGCCTTGGTCTTCAGGCTTGGCAAATGGCAAAACCTGATATTGCCCCCTCACCTCGTTCACGCGGTCGATAATCTCCTTCTTGCCATACATCAGTCCATGCGCCAACAGCGCACAAAGATAATGTTCAGCCACAGCGAAACTGCCAGCATTCTGGGCCATCTTCACCACCTGATCCTCCTTCACGTACACGCCATCAAGGCATACATACTCACTTAAGTCTCTTGTCATAACTCAAAGCGTTTGTGAGAAGAGCATGATTGCTGCAGCTTTTCACCTCAGAGGACTCTCACTCCACTCTGGTTAATACTAAAATGATTTCATTGGCAAAATTACAACAACGTCATCGAAAATAAAAGGGCAACCTAAAAAGACGGTAGATGGCCGTTTCAACTTTTCCTCAGAATTTAACACTCCAAATCGAAAACTTTTCCTCAGAAACAGCCACTTTTCCTCAGGGACGATGGAAACTTTTCCTCAGTGCAACCTCAAATTGAGGAAAAGTTGGCATGTTTTCCTCAATACGCGAGGAAACGATACAAAAAAAGTAGATGAACCCCCATTGGAATCCATCTACCTGTTTTTCTTGAAAATCGAAAACTTTCAGATTGCTGCCACCTCTTTCTGCAACTTTTCCATCATTTGCTGGAAGGATGTCGCCGCCCCTCTGTCTGTAATGCCGCTATCACGTAGGTCTTTGCGTTCCTTCGACACAGCCGACCAAACCAGCAGACTGTACTCGCCCTTATACGTTTCACAGAAGTACTGATAGAGGCGTTTCTCCTTGGCCTGACCGATACCACACCATTTCAGGAAGTACACCAGCATGGTTGAGTCGAGCTTACCCTGCTGACCTTCCACACCCAGCTCGTCGAAGTGCTCTATGGCCCAGCGCACCTGCCTAACGCGCTCGTGGTTATCGTGAAAGAGGTAGGTCTCTTCCTCTGTCAGTCCATCGTTATGACCCTGGCGAACAGCCTCCAGCCACACATACTGCTTGAACACCTTCTTCTCCACATTGTGATATTCCTTCTTCAGGAAATCGTCCATCGAGCGCGCATTCTTTCTGCGCTTGTTCAGCTCAGTCTCTGGCATTTGCTTCACCGTTCCAAGGAATCCCGCAAACTCCCTCACGCTGCCCATCAGCTGCTCACAACTCTCATGATATATGCTCCTCAGCTGCTGCGTGTCCTGACGGATCTTCACCTCACTCTCTATCATCTGGTGACACAGGCCCAGAATCGTTGTAGCCGTTGTCAGTAGTGTTTCCAGTTGATGGTAGAGTTGCTGTACCACATCGTCGTATGATGCCAGTCCCCATAGGTCAATCACACATGCGCCGTATGACAGCGCAGAGCGTTCGAACACCGTTGGCTGCTGCACGCCCTCAGGCAATTGCGTCATCGAGCGTGGCGTAGTCTTCTGAAACACCTTTTTCAGAGCGCACAGTGTCGAGCGTATACGGTTGAAGTAGCGCTGCGCCTCATTGAAGCACGTGTTGTTGTCAGTAGCAAACTGCCTGATAAACGTCTCTGAGAACCTCACCAGCGAGCGTGCCTCCACATTCATCCTCGACTGGTACGATACCACCATGTCGAGAGCCTGTTCTATGTCGTATTTCGTATAGTGGCGCGCCTGAATGCCAGCAATGAACCTGTCCTGCTCAAACTGCTCCAGTGCCGCGATGATGTCCACCAACGTCTTGTCGTCCTTTTCCACAATCGTACTATATCTCATACTACACATCGAAACTTGCTTTCATCCGCCCACTTGATGCCACTCAGTACATCGAAATACATCTCTCTTGTTGTCTCCTTCATTGAAACCGGCTCCGCCATCATGGCATGTGCTTTTTCCAATGCCTCTGCCAGGTGCTCAGCCTCTATGGTCAGCTCCTTGCTCATAACAATGTTTGCTCTTAATTTAAATTCCATAATTCTTAAAAATTTAGTTTATAATACCGTTAACTTTGCTGCCAAGGCATAGCATCCTGCCTTCGCAAATCAGCGGCAAAAATAGCAGTAGGGTGTCCCAAAAGTCAGGACACCCCACTAAACTTTAAGGTCTTTTAAGAATAATAGTGAGGACTATTTTATATTCATCAGTCGTTTAGTCTGCTTCAATTCCTTTTTCAATAATTCCATACGTTCTTTCAGTTGCTCCTTGGTGGGCAACATATTTTCTTTCAGTACCTCCTGTATCAGTTTGCTCTGCAGTTCAGGCAGGTGCTCAGAAAAGTTGTTCTCAATCTTGCCCTGCGTCTCATAGAGCCTTGCATTAATACAATTGATGAGAGCATCACGACTTAACCCTTGCTCGATGGTTTTGCCGATGTAGAACAGAGCTTTCTCAATAGTTTCGCACTTGGTAATAATCTCAACGTGATGTCTCCAAGGTACAAATGCAAAAAGCAAAGGGAATTCTCCATCAGCTTGGTGGAGTTTTGCGCCATCTAATTCTGCACCAAGCTGGTGCAGTTTTAAAGAATACTGGTTTTCAAGCATTTGTATTTCTGAACCAACTTGGTGCAGAATTTCCGGATTGATATTAATATAGAACATATACCATTGTTTCATGCTCCATAAATTACGTGCAGAGAATCCTTTATATCTATTTCATCTTTATTCTTCATATTTATTCTTCATATTTTAAAATTTAGGGTTACTATTAAAGTGATGGACTCTTCATCCACGCTGCAAAGATAAGGCATTTCTTTGACACCGCCAAACATTTCATCAAAAAAGTACGGTCAGCCGCAGCTTTCCGCACTTGGTATTAATCTATCATGATGACTGTTCCCGTTTCTTTCATGTCACCTCCGCACTTAGGACATTTCCTCGGAACCTTTTCCGTTTCGATTTCACCCATCATACCCAAGGTACGACCTTTCCTGGTGCCACTTATGGTATAGCCACAACCGTTACATTGATACTCTTTTAATGTTCCCATAATCTATAACCCTTTCCTTTTAACATATCTCTTATCTTGGCCATTTTGTGCTATTCCTCAGCTGCCATTGGCATCTGCATATCCTCTTCCTCCAACTTTGGGTAAGATTTGTTCTTTGCACCATGATCCTGCAACCATATATGGTTCAATGTAAAAGCTATTGAATCTAATGTCTGCTCTCTCTGGTTTGATTTCAACTCACATTCCCAAACCGTAATGCAATGCCACCCCATTTCAGCCAATTTACGCTGTTCCTCCTTATCACGCTCCTTGTTCCTGCGAATCTTTGCCACCCAGAAATCATGGTTCGCTGTTGGTATTTTACAGCAAGCAGAGCTCTCCATTGTGCTCGAATCAACAAGATGACCATGCCAGAAACAACCATTGATGAAGATACAAGTCCTGTATTTTCTCAGCACCAAGTCTGGATGCCCAGGCAACTTTGGAGAATTAAGTCTATATCTGAATCCTCTACTCCACAGCCCCTTGCGCACAATCATCTCTGGCTTCGTATCCTTCCCACGAATCGCAGCCATGTTCTTGTGCCGTTGTTCTTCAGTGAGATTATCCATTACTGCAAGGAATCTTTATGATCAGAAATTATCTAGCATGTATTTAATTATTCGTCATTATCCGTATATGATTTTGTTATACATATTTAGTAAGATGGCATTGGATTTGTCTTCAGTGTAATCTTTAGGATTCATCCCATATGCTTCCATAACAGCCTTGTCATTGTCTTTATGGGCCTTAATTAAGTCTGGTGGCATAAGATTCCCATAAAGGTCAAAAGGTTTCCAACTTGAATACTTCTTTCGTATATTGAGAATCGCCTTTGCAGTTTTTTCAATTTTGCTGATTTGTGATTCAGTGGGTGAAGGCCATGGAAAATTATTATAGACAATATTTACGCTATATCTTGTACGCATTTCTTGCCTTCCACAAACGAAACGCATCCATGCCATGTGTATAATACTTTGCAATACACCAAAATGGTACATTGAAGCATTCTGAATAACACCGAGTTGATGAGTTGGGACAACATCGGAATTAAAGAAATCCATAGGAATATAGACTCTTTTTTCAGTATTTACAAGAGGTACAATCAAATATGAAGAGTCTGGTTGACGAATTTCGCCAAAAAGCATTGGTGTAGACGCAAACTTTTGGGTTTGCTCCCTTTTGCTATTTTCGCGGAATTCTTTTACCTTGTTTACTGCATTCATTATTGATTTAATTCCACTATAAGTACTTGGTGCAAGATCTTTTAGCCATAAACACCACCTTTCACGTCCATCAAGATACTCGTCCGCACCATAACAAAGCTTGAAAAATTGCCTTGCTTTTGGATACTTTTTAATGATTGCGTCTTTCTCAGAAGGAGAATATTTACTTAAAAAACCAGCATCAATGGCTTTATTTCCTAATTGCATAAGAGGTGCTTCTTTGCAGATTGCCTTAGAATGACTTTCTATAGTGTCATTTGGCTTCCCCTGTAGATAACCATTAATATTATCTACATAATATAAATCATTGCCTACAAATATTCGTTTAACCCTACTATCATTTTGAGCAGAGAATCCTAATATTACACAATGCACATGAGCTTTATCTTTTGCTTCAGATTCCCATGGAAAACTTTGATATCCAAAATCAATAGTTATTCCTTTCTCGAACAATGGAGTCCATAATGCAGGAACTTGTTCACCTTGACAAACACTATTGGTGGCCACAATAGCCGCTCTCATGTCATTGTTTTGGTTCATAAATTGCAAACTTTTATATATCCAACAACAAACATAGTCAAGACTACCTAAGTGTTTCCATTCACCTCCAAAGACTTTTAGTTTATCTGCTTTTTGTGCTTCGGACATATATCGAGCGCCAATAAATGGAGGGTTACTTATGATGTAATTTAGATTGCTGACAGGAACTACATCGTGCCAGTTTATATCAAAAGCATTATTATTACGAATATTGTTGTTGGTCTTGAGTGGTAGAAACTCTCCATCAAACTGTACAAGATTCTCTGTTTCATGCCACATCTGAGATTCTGCAATCCATAATGCTGTTGCTGCAACTGAAACTGCGAAATCATTTATTTCAATACCATAGAAATTCTCAATTGAAACCTTTATTGGGTCACCTAAATTGAACATGGGATATCCTTCATAATAAATCGAGATCATTTCGTTTTCCAATCTCCTAAGGCTCAAATATGTCTCAGTAAGGAAATTTCCCGAACCACATGCGGGATCAAGAAACTTTAGGTTAGCCAATTTTTCTTGAAATTCAAATAATTTGTGATTTCTTGTTTTTTTGGCATTTATCATTTTTATCTGGTTTAGCTCAGATTTTAAGTCATCTAGGAAGAGAGGATCTATAACTTTGTGGATATTATCCAAACTGGTATAGTGCATGGCCTCACTCTTTCTTGTCTCGGGATTAAGAGTTGACTCGAAAACTGCTCCAAAGATTGTTGGCGATATACGGGACCAATCAAAGCCTGAGCTACACTCTTCTAACAACAAGTTCGCTATTTCATCCGTAAAGTGTGGTATCTCAGTAGGTGTCTCATCATGGAATAATCCTCCATTTACATATGGAAATTGCTTGATGTTATCAAGGAGATAAGGATCACGCTTGTCGATTTCAGTATCTAACACCTTAAACAATTCAATCAATGCACCACGCATTAATGGTATTTCACATGGTCTCAAATAATCATAGAAAGCACTGTGATTTGTACCAAAAAGTCCAGCATCTTCACCGTACAAACAAAAAACTAATCTTACACATAAAACATTAAGTGAATGCAATGAATGAGGGGATGTTGGATCTTTATATTGGCCTAGAAAAGCATTATAAAGTTTACCAATGAGCTCACCGGCTTTGAAAGACACTTCCTTTTCTTGACGAAGATGTGCAGGACCAGTTGAAACCAAGAAATCCAATCTCTGATACTCTCTTTCTAAGTTTTCTAATAAGACTTCAAAAGGCTCTCCATTGGGTTGCTCCATGTCAAAAATCAAGAATGATTTGAAATTACATAGGACAACCCAACGAGGGTGTTTAGAAAGTTCCAATCCAGAAATATACCTTTTTGCTTGTCCGAATGGAGTGCACCATTCACCATCTGACTGAAGTTTCTCTTTCTTCAAGTTTACTCCGATGGATTTTTGTTCAATTAAAACTTTGGTTTTAGAGATACGCGCATCAATAAAACCGGTATTTGTCATTTTTACCTTTTCCTCAAATTTTATGTAGGAATATGGATCTTCTACAAGAAAAACCTTTTGAAGCAGTTCCAACCAAAAAGCTTGGCTCTGCCCTTTTTCGTAACCTCTTCCTTTCCAAGTTTCGGCAAATTTCTTTGCTGCAATTCTTTGTTTATCTATCATGATATAATATCTTACTGATTGTATTTACCTTCAACGATTAAGTTCTCAATTGCCCTCTTTACCATTAGGGGAGGAATTCCTTCGCCTATTACTTCCCTTATCATGCAATCACTTGCCCAATCAGGTATATCCCAATCCAATGGTAAGGATGAAATGATAAGCAATTCATATATTGTAAGAACACGAGGATCTGAGTATTGCCGTTCGTACTCTAAATTGCTATTTATAATTACACGCCCTGGATGAACGGTTGTAAAGGCAGAAATGATGTTACTATTACTCATTACGGTTGTAGCAGGCTTGTCCCAGGACATACGCTTGTATGTTTGAGGTCCACCTTTAATTCTTCTTCCGTCCTTTGATGGGAAAAATATCTCGTTTTGAAAAGCAGAACATCCCGTTGGTGTATGTATTAGCCATTCAACATATTTCCACGTCTGCAATGGTGGAATGTGCCATTTTGATATTTTAAGACCATCTTTTCTCTTTCGTTCATAATCTGGAAATCTATATCTCTCAGATTCTTCACGAAGTAGAGGATCAAGCGATGGAAGAGCTCCAATAGCATCTTTTAATGTTATTATTTTGCCATCAGGCTGAGGAAATTCCCAATGAACTCCTTCATCTTTTCTGACTAATAAATAAAAGTAACGTTGACGAGATTGGGGTACACCGTAATCCATTGCGTTTATAACACGCTTTTCATTGAATTGATAATTGTCACTCAATTCTGCTTCGACAAATTCAGGAATAGGTACACATTTTGAACCCATATTCAATTTTGTCTGCTTCTGGCGTGGCACATTTTCTATCAAAACAAATTTGGGATTTAGGTCCTTGATAGCTTTTATTGCATAGAAAATTAGGCTATTTCTTGGGTCCTGAGGGTCTTTTCTTCCAGCACAAGACATTCCTTGACATGGGGGGGTGGCTAGAATAAAGTCAACACTTTCAAGACGCGCTTTGTGTATTATTTCGTTGTATATTCCTTCGTCTGTTATATCTCCTGCAATCATATTGACTTCAGGATATAAATGACGATAAAATCTCGCTCTTTTCTCAACAAGTTCATTTGCAACAACCACATCTACCCCTACATCATGTAGATATGACTCTGCTACTCCTACATTAGCAAAAAGAGAAAGTGCTTTGATTCTATTTCTAAATTTAATTTCCATTTATAGCTTTGTCCAGTTCAATTAAAGCTTTTTCCAAAAGCCTTGGAGGTACACCTTCACCCATTACTTCACGGACAAGATTATGACTCGTGTCGAGAGGCATATTCCAATCGTCTGGTAATGACATCAGTCTCATTATCTCAAAGATAGTCATAGTTCGTGGGTCTGACCAAATTCTCTTTTCTTCGTCCTCAGAATCTATTATTGGATGACCTGGGTGACCATTTTGTTGAGAACCAATACGACTTGTATACATTGTGATTGTGAATGCAGGCTTGTCCCAATGTTGTCTTTTATATGTATTATTAAATCCTTTTGTCTTTGTCCCGTCTTTTTTTGCAGGGAAATATACTTTATTGCTCATTGCAGAGCAACCTTCGGGAGTATGCATCATTGCAACAACATGTCTATAGACATGGTTTGGCGGATAATGCCAAGGAGATATTGCTAATCCTGCTTCCTTTTTCTTATCGAAATCAGGAAACAGCTTCTTTCTTTGTTCTTCCGTGATGTCTGTTACATAAGGATCTAATGAAGGTAAATCACCAATGACATCTCTCATTGTTAAGATATGTTTTTCTGGCTCTGGGAATTCCCATTTTACTTGTGTGTCTTTCCGAGAAAGCAAAAACACGCATCTTTCTCTTGACTGTGCAATTCCATAATTCATGGTATTAACTATCTTTTGTTTGTTAAAAGTATAATTAATACCAAGTTCTCTTTCGATGAGGTCGCCTATTTTAATAAGTTCACCTTTATATTCAATCTTTGCCCATGTGATCTCAGGAACATTCTCTATAATAGCGAACTTAGGTTGTATGTCTTTGATCGCATTTATTGCAATCAAAATTAAGCTATTACGTGGATCGCCTTTCTTCTTCAATCCGGCTTTACTCATTCCTTGACATGGAGGTGTAGCTAAAAGGAAATCACATTTTTCTTCCCTCGCAGCTTCAATTATTTGATTATAATTATTATTGATAGTTATATCTCCTTGGAACATACGTACCTCTGGATACATCTGGCGATATAGTTTCACACGTTCTTCCAACAGCTCAGATGCAACTCGAACATGCACACCTTGACGTTCAAAGTATGTTTCTGCAATTCCTGCGCTGGAAAAAAGTGATATTGCTCGGAAATCTAGCATATTATTCCTTTCTAAATATAGGATTGTTTAATACGATATTATTGTTTGGCTGAGTCACTTTGCGATCTAGTACATACATGAAAATTACTCTTCAAATTTAGTACGAAGGCTACTGTCCTCGTCCGTTAAGTGAAAAATCTATGATATATTGCCTCATTTCTGAGATAGTCATATCTTTCCCGTTTGTTGCAAGCAAGAACGGATACAAAAATTCTTCAAATATAGGTAATGCCATAATTATAGTTATTTACTGAGGTGCAAAGGTAAATAAAAAAATGAAATAAACAAAAAATAATGATGATAATTTAAAATATCATGTACCAGAACGGGGCCACTTTCTTCTGTGTACATAAAATACATTTTCTTTGTTACCATAACCTTATTACTTATTAAGTGAAACAATGTAATCGTTCGCGAGGGTTGCGATGATGATCAACATGAAAAATAAGAGAAATAATCCAGTCATAACTTTTACTTTTTTAGTGAGACATTTTAGAATTTGCTTGCAAAGTAAAAGCGGGGGTGTCCCAAAAGTCAGGACACCCCTTAGAATTTTAATATCTTTTAAGAATTTCGAGTGTTATTCGTAGCGTTTGAGGGCGTCTAGGAACATCTGATGCATCTTTTCACGCAGTTCGAGGGGTTCGAGCACCTCGATGCCGTCGCCGTATTTCTTCAACTCATTCAGGAAGTCGACTGTGGGGCGGATGTCGAAGGAAAAGTCCGTGTAGTGCTCCGTGCTGGCAATCTCGCGCTGGGAATGGTGCAGAGGCAGCGTGCGCAGGTAGTTAGGTGTCCAGTTGTGAGCGCGGATGACCACATGAGCCATTGGTGTATCGTCAGTCATCACGCCAAAGTACTCTGAGAAATAGGCCTGTGGCGAGAAGTCTGCAGGCATCTCGAAGGTCTCGTCTGTCAGTTCCACCTTCGTCATGCGGTCGAGGGCGTAGGTGGCCATGTGACGGCCTGTGTAGGTGAGCAGATACCAGCGCCGTTTGTCGAGTTTGAGCGAGTACGGACAGAGCATCTTTTCGTAGCCTTCCGCTCCAAAAGCCTTGTAGCCGATGAGCAGCTGGTGGTGCGTCTTGATGGCGCGGATGATAGTCTCGAGATATTCCTCTCCTGCAGGTGGGTTCTCGAGCACCACGTATTCCCTGACTGATGCGCTGTCGGCCAGCACGCCATGAACGGTGAGCGTGGAGAAAATCCAGCGCTCAATACTGTCATCATTCAGCACCTCCAGATTGCTGATGTAGTACTTGTAGGTCTTTGGTTCGCACTCGATGATGATGCCAAACATATCAAGGATGGCATCACGATGACGGTTGAACGACGAGCGTTGCAGCGGATTGCCATCGGCCACACCGTCGTCCTGCCACTTCTGATTCAGTTGCTCGAACGTCAGCCGTTTATAGGTCCTGAGCTTATTGATGATCCAGATGTACTGGTGAAATATCTGAGCTGGTTTCATGACTGCAAAAGTACAGATTCTTTTCAGAAAATAGGCATAACGATTGGATTTTTACACATTATTTAATAAAACGATTGTCAACGATATCAGGAAGATTGTCAACGATTTCAGGAAGACGGTGACAACTTATTCAGTATGAAACGTGCCAACGTGCCATCGTGCCATTACGATTTTTAGTTTTTAGGAATTGGGGGATGGGAGAGAAAGGAGGTACATATATTATTTTATAATATTATATATTATAATATATAATATTATAAATATAGAATTAGCAAGATTTTTCAAGAAGTGAATTTTGCAAATGGCACGATGGCACGTTGGCACGAAACCATGTCTTTTTGCCTTTCCCTGAATAGTGTTGACTCTGTTAGAGCGGTTGTTTAATGACTTTTTGTTAATAACTGTTTATTGTACTGACTTTGTTGACTTCTTTATCTGAGTTGTTTGTCTCGTTTCCTGACTATGTTGTCTCATTTCCCGGGTTTGTGGACTTCATACGGATTTCGTTGACTTGCTTTGCTAAGGGAATTGACTTCGTACTGGAATCGTTGACTCCCCATGGCTCAGCCCAGGCTATGAAAAACACTCAGGGGATGCCTTGCGGCAGGGGGCAGACAGCCCCCGATAGCCCCTTTGGCTTCCACATCTGCTGCTGCGGGCCTTCTTCCCTATGGACGTCCGACGGCGTTTTCAGACCAATGCTGTAATGCAGCCTCTGTTCGTTGTAGAAACGGATGAAGGCGGCGATCCGCTCCTGTGCGTCCAGACGGCTCTTGAAGCGCATCTCACGGTAGACCACCTCCGTCTTGATCGTACCGTTCACGCGTTCCGCAATGGCGTTGTCCGTAGGTTTGTAGTCCTCAGTCATACTTATCTTTATACCATATTTCTTTAATTCGTCCGTATAGGCGTTGCAGCAGTACTGCACACCCCTGTCAGAGTGGTGGATGAGTCCTTTCAGTTCATCGGCCGTAGCCTGATCTAGGCCCATCCTGAGAGCCTGAAGCGTATATTCAGCTTCCAATGTGTCAGACAGACACCAGCCCACGATCTTACGCGAATACGCGTCTGTAACCAGATGCAGGTAGCAGCAGCCGTCCACGAGGTCGATGTAAGTGATGTCGCTCACCCAGAGCTGGTTGGCACGTGTCGGCACGAAGCCGCGGATGAGGTTCTTATACATACGGTAGCAGTGGTTCGAGTTCGTCGTGTGACGCGGCTTGGGACGCTTCTGCATCAGTTGGAAGTCGCGTAGTAGCTGTAGGAATGAATCACGTCCTGGCACCCAGTCGCACAGGAACATGCGCTTCATCATCAGCCACAGTTTATAATAACCGATGCCCGGATCCATTTGGCGGATCTGCTTCACGGCATCCACGATGCGCATCACGCGGAAGAGATACTCCTGATCGCGTTTGCACTTTTGATAATACGCCTGTTTCGTCCGGTCAAGCAGGCTGCAGGAATACTTGACGGTAAACTCCGTCTTCCCACAAAGGCGCTCTACCGCTTGACCCCAGATTTTTTTCTTATCCGGATACCCTGCTCCTCGCAGATGTCTATCAGCGTGTTAAGCGCCAGGTTACGGTCCTTCTCAAACTGAAGCTGCTTCTCAAGCTTCTGGAGCTGCTTCTGGAGCTGTTCTATCACAGCCTGCTGATCCTCAACAGGAACCGGTTTTGAAGTACTCTTTTGCTCTGACATCTCTAAATCACTAATGTTAATCCGCGGCAAATTTACGCATTTTGTTTGAATTTCATGCGGAGTTAGGCATAAACTTACCCAATTACTTACGGTTTGGACACTTGGAAGGCCATATTTCATGGCAATTTCCGTTCTGGGGACTCCTGTCTGCAGATACTCCACTGCAACTGCACGCATAAACATGCGTGAATAACGTCTACCTCTTCTCATACTTTTTAACTTTTTGAGGCTCCTCAGGAGTCAACCTATTTCAGTACAAGACATTTCCTAATTTCGGTTGACAGTTTTTTGCTTATTTCCTGATGTGGTTGACAGTCGTTTTACTGGACAAGTTGGCAATCTTCCTGAAATCGTTGACAGCGTTCCTAATTTCGTTGACATTTTCCTGAA
>JAEEGK010021616.1_pt1 | contig 13584 bp, 8 predicted proteins | sample 8958771 | NCBI WGS metagenome assembly JAEEGK01 (sample SAMN16246547, study PRJNA631951) | gut metagenome | biome: gut microbiome; feature: rumen; material: SC-attached | host: Bos | place: Iran: Karaj | collected 2018-10 | reverse complement strand
GAATCGCAGAACGCACAGTCCGACAACAGACCGGTCCTCGAAACTATTCCCTCGACCGCGGACAAAAACGAGTATGTCGCCCGGCACAAGGAAGAATGGGGCATGATATATGAAAGGCTTTCCAAGGCGTATCAGAGTTATGAGCGGAAAGCCCGTATCGCGCAGCCAAATCTCATTCTGGTCGGCGTCCCGCAATCTCTTGCAAACGGAGCCGATCTGCGGAACGGGGCAAAGAAAACGTTCGGGAAGACATTGTTGTGGATTGTGCCGTGCCGCAGCTCGAATGACGCCCTGATGCACACGCTGTATTCGACATTCGCGGAAAGCCTGAATTCGACTCTCCCGACCACATGGGATAAGATTAAAGCTGTCGATACGCCGTTTGATTTCAGTTCGAATTACAGTTCCGGAAGTTTCCTGACCGCCGCATTTTACAATACGGAGGTCTATATTCATTCCGAGGGGAAACCCGTCTCCGCAACAGATCTGAAGCCCGCTTTCGATTTCGCGACCGGGCTGTTCAACGATTACAAGACGGTAAAAGACGGCAAAAAGGTCGATTATCTCGACCTGAAACCCGAAATCGAGCAGAACGTCGAGGAAAAAACGGAAATACGATTCAGGATGGACTGCGCGTTCCGGGATCAACACAGGAATCTGAAAGATAAGTTCTGGCTTCTCGCCGTGTCGGACAAAGGCGAATTGTCTGTCGATAAGGCCGCCTCCTATTTCAAAAAGAGACAGAATATCCTGACTGGAAAGGTCTATTACGTTTCCGACCGCGACGAGGGGAAACAATACGATTCCATCCCCGATCTCCCCGACACCGTGTTCCTGAGGCTCCCCGAAGGCGAAAAGACTGCGACCTTGACCTTCTACTTCATCTCCGAGGACGGCAAGGAGTATTCCGCCCAGAGCATCACATTGACCGCGCCAGAGAAACAAACGGAGGAGAAATAACATGAAACACCGATTATTTCTGATCGCAGCCGCGCTCTGCGCCGCTGTCTTTACCCTGAACACGACGGGCTGCAGCAGAGAAGAAGCAACTGAATCCGCGATTGATTCAAAAGCCGAAAAAGCCAAACAATCCGCAAAACTTCTTCAGCAAATGTTTGATAAAAAAATAGAAGAAGCCAGGATTCATCTCGTTGGAAAAGTGACGGATATGAACAACCTGGAACTGGAAGATGTTACATTAAGACTTGAATTCAACCGTCCCAAAGATTTTGGTCTCGATTCTGAACATATAAGGGAAACCAGAACAATAAATGGCAGTTTTACGATAGAGAAAAGCCACTACACGAGTGTTTCCATATCTTTTTATAAACCTGGTTATCGCACAGAAAATATAACATTTTACACATCTGAAGCAGCAAATACTCCCAAGTCGGCGATTCAGGAAAACTGCCATATTAAGCTGAGGGAAATCGGGACTTTGGCTGCATTAGTGAAAGGGGACGCCCATCTTGAATATGATGAAGAGCGGCAGCTCCTGACAGTTTTCGACCTTTCTGAAATTGCAGATGGAAATCTGAAAAAAAAGGAACTGAAGTTGGGAGAAGCAATTCCACTTAAAAAGTATCTTCGTCTTGATTTCGAGCGTGACAGTCAGAAAGAAATCATACTGCAAGAACACGGAAAATATAAGAAGCTTCTTCCCAAAACTTTCTGCTTGCGTTTTGTTTCCTCCGATCCTGACGATGGGTTCATTCCTGCGGACACAACGGAGCCGGACAAGATGGATATAACTTGGCTCACCCAGGCACCGGAAAGCAAATATGCCACAAAGGAGCTCATATTTTCGTACAAAGAAGGGATGAAGATACAGTCTTTCTTTTATATTAAGTGTGGCAATCATTATGGAAAAGGGCTAATTTCAGAGATAGATGCTTCTGACAATACGAAATACAAAAATGGTCTTTTGTTTATAAAATTATATATCAACAAGAATCAAAATGATTTGAATGTCAACTCTAAATAATTCTTTTTCAGGTCATTATATCTACCATGTCTAAAATCTTTCCCATCTTTATTCTTTTCTTGAGCATTAGCGTCCAAGCGGCATTGCCGAAGGAGCTTCCGACTGCACCGGCGAAGTTCCTGACGGGAGCCAGCCTGACGCGTTCGGAAGGCCTGTGGATCACAGCGGAGGCGGGCGGCATCGGGAACGTGCCGAACAGAAGATTGAGGCGCTTCGGGAACAGCAGAAGAAGCTTCGCCGCTGATGTTGGCTTTCGAGGGAAAACGTCCGCTCAAACCACGGAGAAATAATCCATCCACTCAACCGTAGCTCTTCCCCGCCGTCCTGTCACGGGCGGCAGGGAGCCCCTTGCCGTCGTGTCACTGATACCGTGTCACCAGTTGCCCTACGGAATGCAGTGCATTTTTTGTGTGCGGATATTTAAAGCAGGGAATTTTCCCCTCAATTTTGTGTCACGGTCATCAAAAAACCGTCCAAAAGCCTGTTTTATCGACCATTGCCGTGGGGCAAGGCTCTGTCTTATGACAAGAAACTCCGAAAAAAGATTTCCACGATATCGGATTTGAGTTCAAAAATAAAGCTCATAATCATTAGAATCGGGAGTATTTCGCCTCAAATCCGTGTTTTTAGAAATCAAAAATCGCATAATGCACCTTCGTTTGCATTATTTCCAGTCAAACTGCCCCGATTTTCCCCCTCAAATCGGCTCTCACGGCTACCACAAAACTGCTAAACCAGCCCTCGAAATCTTAGCAGAATGGCGCTTTTTGGACCCGACAGGGAGTCAGAAAGGGGGATGCCGGATGACCCGGTTAGCAGATTTTGAGCTCAATTTTGAGGGGAAGATACGAAAAAAGCCCGGTGGAATCCATCGGGCTTGAAGAATCGAATGGTGGCAAGGACCAGGATCGAACTGGTGACACACGGATTTTCAATCCGTTGCTCTACCAACTGAGCTACCCCGCCACAGGATGAGTAATAATATACACCCTATTCGGATAAAATCAAGTCCGTTTGGTAAAAAAAATGGGGTTCTTCGACGGTTTCTGACAGAAAAATGGGAGAAAGACGCGACTATCCAATGAGATAGGGTTGAAAAATCGGCATCGGTACTATTTTGAATTTGCCCAACAAAAATAGGAGTACCAATGCCGACCTATCTCTACTATACACAGTGAATCAGCGATTTTCAAGAACAAACCGCCATTTACTCAGAAGAAAAGCTAGAAATCCGCCTCATTCGCAAGAAACATCGATGTCCGAAGTGCAAGTCAAAGGATATCACGCTGACAGTCCTCTATGAACGAGATGTGCTCGGATTACCGATGGGGCGGATTCGGGAAGTTCATTTCATTTACACATTGCATCCACCGCAGGTAATACACGCTCAAGCATGTGTGTTTGCGCGCCCGGTGCAACCGCCAATGCAACACATGTCCCCTGCGCAACGAGTATTGCACTCAATTTCAGGAAGAGCGCTGTACAAAACTTGTGGAGCCGCCGTATGTTTGCAACGGATGCCGGGAGAAGAATCATTGTACGCTGAAAAAGCAGTTCTACGTTCACGATTCCGCCGACCGGAATTACCGGAAACTGCTGGTCGAATCACGATCCTGAGCGAACATCACGGAGGAGGAACGGCTTTTTCTCAGCGAGCAGATTCACCGCTTGGGGAGATTCAGCCACCTTGATTTCAAAAATAACACCTGCTCTATTTTTACCATAGCAACTCGGCTCTGCTCGGGCACATTGGTGTACTTTGTTCAAGATTGACTCTTCGGCGCGATACGGCCCTTGTCGATCATTTCCTGGAATGCGAACGCGAGGGAATCCTTGGTGACGGGCTTCAGAAGGATGCCGTCGAAAACGGACATGTCGAAGTTGTTCTGGTTCTCGACGTCCGCGGTCACGGCCATGATGACAGTGTCCTTGAACTCCGGGATCGCGCGGATGTTCCGTGCAAGTTCGTCGCCGGACATGCCGGGCATCCACATGTCGGTCAGCACCAGGTCCGGCTTCGCCTCCTTCAGTTTTTCCATGGCGTCGCCGCCGTTTCCGGCCTGCGCGATTTCGAGATGGAATCCCTTCAGCATGGCGTTGAGGACTTTCAGGTTGATCGGCACATCGTCGACGATGAGCGCGGCGTGTCCGGCCAGGTCGACTTTCGGGGCGGCCTTCTTCTGCGCGCCCGCCTTGCCGAATATATTCTGCGTGGGGACATCGCCGCGGGACGCGTTTCCGGCTTCCTTCGCGGCGGCGCGTTCCTCCTCGGTCGGGACCACGTACGGGATGCTCTCGAATACGACGGTGAAGATGCTGCCCTTTCCGACCTCGCTTTCCAGGTCGATCCTGCCGCCCATGGCCTTGATGAAGCGGTCACAGATGGCGAGTCCGAGGCCGGACCCCTTGTAGACATGCGTGTCGCGAAGGGCGTCCTGCTGGACGAAAGGCTCGAAGATCTTCTGCTTTTTGTCGGACGCGATGCCGATGCCCGTGTCGCGGATGGCGATGGCGAGGCGGCAACGGCCCTGCTCCTTGATGGTGCATGCGACTTTGATGCCGACGTACCCCTTGTCCGTGAATTTGAACGCGTTCCCGAGGAGGTTTACCAGCACCTGCCGCAGGCGCATGCGGTCCAGGACCACGTACGGCAGATCCGCGGGCACGACCAGCGGCTGCGCGAGCTTCTTCTTGTCGGCGAGGGACTTGAACATGCTGACCATGTCCGTCAGGATCTGGCTGACGTCGGTCTTTTCGTTCTTGAGTTCGATCTGCTCGGTTTCGAGCTTGCAGGTGTCGAGGATGTTGCTGATGAGGTCCAGCAGCGTATGTCCGGCCACGGAAATGGAATTCAGGTATTCGAGCTGGCTTTCCCTCGAAAGGGCGCTGTTCTGCAAAAGTTCGCAGAACCCGATCACGGCGTTCAGCGGCGTCCGGAGTTCGTGGCTCATGGATGCGAGGAAGAGGCTCTTGGCCTTGCCGGCGTCCCGTGCTTCCTGAAGCGCGGCCACCAGCTTGCGCTGGCTCTCGTTTTCCGCCGTCATGTCGAACCATGCCAGCAGGATGTTGGCGAGCTCGCCGCCGATCATGATCGGATAGGCGTGGACCATGTACTCCTTGTTCCCGATTGCCAGCGACTTCACGTGCGGCTTGAAATCGGCCAGGACGCCGCGGACGGGGCAGTCCTCCGGGGGAGCTCCGGCTTTGCAGAACACGGTGTGGCAGAGCCCGTTCTTCAGCGAATCCGGGAAATTCCCCAGATCCTGCTGCGCGGCGGAATTGCGCTGGACCAGGTTGAGGTCGCGGTCCAGCAGGAACAACGGCAGCGGCAGGTTTTCCATGATGAGCTGCTTTTCGTATTCGCCGCGTTCGAGCCTGGCGTGGATGAAACGGTATTCGAGCATGGCCTCGACGACGTGCGTCGTCCCCTGAAGGAACTGGATATGCTGGTCGGAGAACATGTCGTGCCGTCCTTTCAGATAAACGGCGCCGAGATGGCCCCACAGTTTCCCGTCGATGAAGACGGGCGAGAGACACACGTTCACCTTGCGCGGGCGGGCGTTCTCGGCGGACAGTGCGGTGTTCTCATGCTTCATGAAGAACGAGGCGAGGTTGTCGTTGACGACCACGGGAAGATGGTCCTGCAGCCGTTCCATGATCGACGCGTCGCGTTTTCCCGGGAAAGGGACGAACCGTTTCTCTTTCGCCGCCGGATCAAGCTCGCCGAAAACATCCCCGGCGAAAAGCTCCATGCGGTCGTTCGGGATATCGTACCGCATCACGAAGCATCGGTCGGCGTTCAGGTGTTCCTTCACGGTGCGGACGATGAACGACAGCACATCGTCGGTCGTGTCGACCGCGGAACCGGTGGCGGACAGCATTTTCAGGGAGGCATCGAACAGCTCATTCAGCTTTTTCTGGTTGTCGAGCCCCATTTTCAGCTCGTTCTGCGCCTGCAGGAGCTCCTCCACGTCGTGCGAGATCCAGAACGCCGTGTCATGGCCGAACGCATCCTTGTCGTCGAAGAGCGCCATTTCCACGGAACGGTGCCGGTTCCCCGTCGCCAGCTGGAATTTCTGCGTTTCGCCTGTAGCGAAGACCTCGTCCCAGGCATGGCGGAACGTTTCGTCCGCATACTCCGGCAGTTCCTTTACGGGGAAATGCACGAATCCGCTGTCCTCGCCGAACTTGCCCACGTGAATGAAGTGCGCGGTGCCGTCGCGGCTGCCAATCACGATCCGGCTCGGGATCTGTTTGAACACCGCCCGCAGCAGCTTCAGCATGTGCCGCCAGTGGTAGTCCAGCATGATGATGGCGACCAGCAGCCCGATGATCAGCATGGCCGCGAATCCGGTCACAATGGTCAGCATCATGTTGTTCCCCTCCTGAAACGCCGGAGAGCGGGGTGCGGCAGAGCCCGAACCGCCGTCAGCGACGGACTGTATGTCCTGAGCGGCGGTCGCCGGAGACAACGCTTCGACCGCCCGCACGGCGGGATTCCCTGCCGGGCTCACGGCCGCTTCAGCATGTTCCGCTTCCGCCGGTTCCTCAAGCGCGGTCTCCGGTCCTTCCGCCGGTTCCCCGTCCTCCGCCAGTTTCTCCGCGGCAGAGGCATCTTCCTCCGTCTCGTCCTGTGCGGACAGCGGAGCGGCAATAAAAAGAAGGACGGCAAGGAGGAGGATCATGCGTCCGGAGCGAAGCAGAAACAATGTAAATGAAAGGAGGTACTGCATAAAGCTTAACGGGCAGGTTGAGATGGTTTGAAAACCGGACAATACACCGACATCATGGTAATTTACATCTTTCCCATGTTTTTTTCAACCTCTTTCCATTTTAATATTTTCGATTTTAAAACATTTTTCCGGTTTGTTTCAGATTCAAGGGAAATCCGGCGGCAGGCTGCCGTCAGGGCCGCTGTTGCGTTTTCGGGAAAAAAGCGCAAATATCTTCCGGTTTCCGGTTGAAGTTCATCCTTTCCGGCTGTATTTTATTAAGATATGGTTTTTTGCGCCCGAATCCCGGGCGGACAATGACAACAAGGCGTGCAGCACCCCACCATGGCTCAGCAGGACACAGTTCAGACATCGGCACTGGAACCGGCGGCGGACGGAGTTTCCGCCCCGGATGCTTCCGTGCGTGCCCGCGGCGGAATCGGCCGCGCCGGACGCATTATGCTCGTATTCGCGTTTCTGATCCCGTTCACATGGCTGGGCGTCCTTCGCGTCACCACGATGACGGGCGGGGAGAACTCGCAGGACGCGCTGTACCATGCGATGATGGCGAAGCTCGGGCCGGGCGTATACGCGGCGCGGCAGTTCCCCTGGACGCAGATGTCCGTGTGGAAAGACCATTTCGCGGACAAGGAGCTACTCTATCATGCCGGATTGAATGTGATCTTCGCCGTGGAGAAGCTGTTCGGCGCCGCTTTGGACCCGCCGTTCCACGTCGCCGCACTCATCTATTCGGGACTGGCGATCCTGTGCTGTCTTTTCGCCGCATACCGTCTCGGGGTGCGTCCGCTGTACCTGCTCGTCGGGTCGCCGCTCTTCGCGCTCATCGTGCCGAACTACACGTTCCGTCTTTCCGTGCTGCGTCCGCACATCCTTTCCATCGCGTTCCTGACGTTCACGACGGGGATCCTGGCGAAGGGGTCCTTCCGGTTCCGCATGGCGGCGACCGGCGTGCTGTCGTTCTGCTTCGCGTGGAGCTATTCGAACCCGCATTTCATCGTGATCGTCCCGCTGGTCTTCGCGCTGACGCACCTCAAAAGCGGCGGCCGCCGCGAACTGTGGCTGCCGGTTCTGTCGCTCGGCGGTGTCCTGCTCGGACTGCTGATCCACCCGCAGTTCCCGAATTCGTTCATCATCTGGAAGGTCCAGTCGTGGGACGCGCTGATCGCGCCCATGATGGCGGGCATCCGCCTCTCCAAGCCGAGCGAAATGCTCACGCCGCACTTCGGATTCAACAGGACGGTCTCCCCGCTTTACCTCGTGGCGTGGTGCATCCTGATGATGTTCGTGCGCCTGGTCGAACGCAAGGGCATTTGGAAAGTCGATCCGAACGTCCTCGCGCTCACGATCCTGGCGGGCGGATTCACCGCGGGCATCCTCGTGGCGGCCCGTACCGTGGAATACGCCGGCCCGTTCGCCGCCATCGCGTTTCTGCTTCTGCTGGAGCAGATGACGCGCGAAGGGTTCCGCCTGCCGCTGAGCCGTTTTGCCTGGGGCATCCCGTGCCTGCTGGCGATCCTTTCGGTCGGCCTGGGCGTCTACTCCTCGCGCTATTTCCGCCGTGACTGCCCGCAGGTGCTGGTCCAGCCGCTTCCGAAGATGACCGCGTTCCTGCGGGAAAACGTCCCCGCCGGGAAGCCGGTCGTCAATGTCGACTGGAGCGATTTCCCCGCGCTGTTCTACAACGACCGCGACCACCTGTGGCAATGGGGCATGGACCCGATGTTCTCCTATTCGCAGGACCCGCGCCGCACGATGCTGCTGACCTCGACTACGCCGGGGCTCGGCGGCGATCCGTACCCGGACGACGTCTATCGGGCGTTCGGCTCGAAGTACGCCGTGCTGCTCTGGCCGCGCGTCTCCCAGGCGTCCTACCTGTACGACCACGGCTGGAAGATCGTGAAGTCGTTTACGGACCCCGGCGAGGAGGAAGGCTGGATCTTCGCGCTCGACGAACGCCTTCTCTATCCGCAGCCCGGCAGTTTTGCCAAACAGCAGAAGGAGTCGCCCGACTCGGTCACCAACTGAACTTGAAAATCACGAAACGAAACACATAACATAACAAAAACATGACAGGGTACTTCTGCTCGCAGATGTACCCCCGAAAAACGAGCAGGGGAGTCCGCTGAGGCGGGCTGAGAGGAAGCCGGAAAGGCTTCGACCCGTATGCGCCGCATCCGGCGCATGAGACCTGATCCGGATCATGCCGGCGAAGGGAGCCTCCGAAGGATGCTTTCCTGCTCAAGCAACGACAAGGAGCACCGCATGAAAGCAAACATGACGCAGATGGATGCCGCGAAACAGGGCATCGTAACGCCCGAAATGGCGGCAGTGGCCGCTTCGGAATACCTCGCGCCGGAGTTCATCCGCGACGGCGTCGCCGCCGGCACGATCGTGATCCCCGCGAACGTGAACCACACGAGCCTGAAGCCCATCGGCATCGGGCGCGCTCTCCGCACCAAGATCAATTCCAACATCGGCAATTCCCAGACCTCCAGCTGCCCGAAAAACGAGTTCGAGAAGCTCGAAACCTCCCTCAAATACGGCGCGGACACCATCATGGACCTCAGCACGCGCGGCGACCTGGCGCTTTTCCGCGGGGAGCTCATCCGGCAGTCTCCGATCCCGGTCGGCACCGTGCCGGTCTACGAGATCGCGGCACGGGCGGGCGCGGGCAAGTTCGACCGCGACACGATCCTGCAGGTCGTCGAGGACCAGGCGAAGCAGGGCGTGGACTACATGACCATCCACGCTGGCCTGCTCGCGAAGCACATTCCCGCGGCACTGAAGCGCAAGCTCGGCATCGTGAGCCGCGGCGGCGCGCTCATCGCGGCCTGGATCGGCGACCACAAGATGGAGAATCCGTTCTACGACGCGTTCGACGACATCCTCAAGATCTGCCGCGACTACGAGGTCACGCTCTCCCTCGGCGACGGCCTCCGTCCCGGCTGCATCGCCGACGCTTCCGACGAGGCGCAGTTCGGCGAGCTTGACGTGATCGGCGAGCTCGTGCAGCGCTGCCGCGCCGCGAACGTGCAGGCGATGGTCGAAGGACCCGGCCACGTGCCGTTCAACCAGATCGAGATGAACATGAAGCGCGAGCAGCAGGTTTGCGGCGACGCTCCGTTCTACATCCTCGGCCCGGTCGTCACCGACTGCGCCCCCGGCTACGACCACATGGTCGCGGCGATGGGCGGCCTCGCCGGAGCCTACTGGGGCGCGGCCATGCTGTGCTACGTGACCCCGAAGGAACACCTCGGGCTCCCGGACAACGAGGACGTCCGCCGCGGCGTCGTGGCGTTCAAGATCGCCGCCCATGCCGCCGACGTCGCCCTCGGCAAACCCCATGCCCAGGAGCGCGACGACGCCATTTCCGACGCGCGCGCCGATTTCGACTGGGAGCGCCAGTTCGGCTTCGCGCTCGACCCCGACCGCGCCCGCGAATACCGCCAGGCCGCCCTGAAGGAAAGCCACTGCGCCGAGGACGCCGCATCCGGCAAATACTGCACCATGTGCGGCCCGGACTTCTGCTCCGTCCGCCTCTCGAACAAGCTCAAAGGCATGAAAGAGTGAGGTAACGCCATGCTGATCCGCTGTTTCTCCCGGGTGAAGGAAAAACACCCGCTCGTCATGTGCTTCGCGAACATCGTTACGGCCAACGGCTGCGCCAACCTCCTGCTTGCCGCCGGAGCCTCGCCCGTCATGGCGGAAGACCCCGCCGGCGCGGTCGAATTCACCGGGATCGCCGACGCGCTCTCCCTCAACACCGGCACGTTCTTCCCGATGCTCCGGGAAAACGCCCGTGCCGCGCAGGAAGTCGCGCTCCGCCGCGGCATCCCGGTCGTGCTCGACCCGGTCGGCGCGGGCTGCGCCCCGTCCCGCACGGAACTCGTACTCGAGCTCCTGAGGCGCGGCGTCTCCGTGGTGCGCTGCAACAGTTCCGAGGCAAAAGCCCTGCTCGGCCTCGGGGCTTCCGCGCACGGGGTCGACGCTTCCCCGGACGACGCGGTCACGGATGATTCGCTCGACCGTGCCGTTTCGGACGTCCGTGCGCTCGCCTCCAAATACGGCTGCGTGATGGCGGTGACGGGCGCGATCGACCTCGTCGGCGACCCGGACGGACGCGTGATGGTCATTCGCGGCGGTCACGAGATCATGGCGAAGATCACCGGGTCCGGCTGCATGCTGTCCGCCCTGACCGCGGCATACGTCGGCGCGGAGCCGAAATTCCTGTTCGAGGCCACCGCCGCCGCGCTCGCCGCCTACGGCGTCTGCGGGACGCTCGCCGCCGAATCGCTCAAGCCGGGCGAAGGCTGCGGCACGTTCGGCGTGCGCCTCTTCGACGCGATGGACAACCTCGACGTCACCGCTCTGCACGAAAGACTCGACTATGAAGTCCGTCAGGCCTGATTACCTCAAACTCTACGCCGTCACCGACGAATCCGCCGGGCTCGCTGAGCGCGTGCGCCTCGCAATCGCGGGCGGCGCGACCTGCATCCAGCATCGGGCGAAATGCACCTCGTTCGAAGCAGCCAAAGCCGACGCGCTCGCGATCCGTGCCGTCTGCCGCGAAGCCGGCGTGCCGTTCATCGTGAACGATTCGCTCGAACTCGCGCTGGCGATTGATGCGAACGGCCTCCACGTTGGGCAGGACGACATTCCCGCCCGCGAAGCACGGCGTGCGCTCGGCCCGGACAAAATACTGGGCGTTTCCGCCGCGACCGTGGCGGACGCGGTCCGGGCGGAACAGGACGGCGCGGACTACATCGGCACGGGAGCGATGTTCCCCACCGCGACCAAGCCGGACGCTGCCTGCGTCACGATGACCGCGCTGCGCGCCATCTGCGGCGCCGTGAACATCCCGGTCGTCGCGATCGGCGGCATCCACGCGGGCAACATCCCCGGATTCGCGCACAGCGGCATCGCCGGGGTCGCGGTCGTCTCGGCGATCTTCGGCGCACCCGATCCGGCGGCAGCCGCCCGCGCGCTTAAACAACTGGTCGAACACACGGATTTCACGCTCCCGGACGAGACCGGGATGATCCTCGATTTCGACGGCACCATCCTCGATTCCATGCGCGTCTGGCTCACGCTCGCCACGGATTTCCTGCGCGCGAACGGCGCGGAGCCCCGGCCCGGCCTCGACGAACTCCTCGCGAACTGTTCCGACCTGATGGCGGGCGCGGCGGCGCTTCAGAAGGAATACGCCCTGCCGCTCAAACCCGAGGACGCCATTCGCGGTCTGCTGGGCATCCTGAACGAAGGCTATCTGAAGTGCAGCCTCATGCCCGGCGCGGAGGAATTCCTGCGCGAAGCCGGACGGCGCGGATTCCGCCTCGTGATCGGCACCGCCAGCGACCGGAACGCCGTGAAATCCGTGCTTGCCAAACACGGTTTGCTCGACCTCTTCTGCGATATTCTCACCACGGGCGAAACCCGCCTCGACAAACGCGATCCGGCGTTCTACCGCCTCGCGCTCGAACGCCTTGGGACGCGTCCGGGCCGCACGTGGCTCTTCGACGACGCGCCGTTCTGCCTCGAAGCCGCGCGTTCCTGCGGCCTGAGGACCGCGGGCATTCCCGGCGAATATTTCAAGGCGGCGGACTTCGCCGGAGCCGACCGCGTGTTGAACACCCTCGACGAGTGGTTCAAAAAATGAAGACCGTCCTGACCATAGCGGCATCCGATCCGAGCGGGGGCGCCGGGATCCAGGCCGACCTCCGCGCCATTGCCGCGCACGGACTGTACGGCATGGCGGTGCCGACCGCGCTCACGGTGCAGAACACGCTCGGCGTGACCGGCGTGCTGGTGCTCGAACCGGAGTTTCTGGCGCGTCAGCTCGAAGCCGTGCTGTCCGACATCCGGCCCGACGCCGTGAAGATCGGGGCCATGCCCGGTGCGGAACACGCCCGCGTCACGGCTGGTCTGCTGAAGAAATATGAAATCACAAACATCGTGTTCGACCCCGTGCTGGCGTCCACCAGCGGCGCCGCGCTCGGCACGGTCGAGGGCGTCGGACTCCTCGCACCGCTCGTTTCTCTCCTCACGCCGAATCTGCCGGAGGCCGCGAAGCTCCTCGGACGTGACCCGTCGGAACTCGCCGCACCGGATAAGATCGAATCCGCCGCCGTTGAGCTTGTGAAACGTTTCCGCACCGCCGTCCTGCTGAAGGGCGGACACCGCACAGACGGTTCGTTCAACGATTTCTTCCAGCCCGCCGACGGCTCAGGCGAATGGCTTCCGACCCGTACCGCACCCCCGTGCGGCAATCACGGCACGGGCTGTCTGCTCTCCAGCTCCATCGCGTGCGGACTGGCCGCCGGGCTCCCCCTGCTCGAAAGCATCCGCCGGGCGAAGGAACGCCTTTCCGACGCGCTGGCACGCGGGCTTTCCCTCGGACACGGCAACGGCCCGGTCGATTTCAGGTAACAAAGACTTCCCCGCGCAAACAGCAAGCCCGACGAGGCTCCCGAATACCTCTTCCAGCACGCCGTGATGCTCGCGGCGTACACCCCAAAGGGGTGAAGAGCAGTCCGCTCAGCTTCGCTTGCGGATAAACAATCAGGCGAGCTTCAGGACGGCGGAAAACGCGCCGTCGTGCGTGTCGGTGGGGAAGAGCGTCCGTTCGCGTACGAGCGAGAGGTTCGGATATTCCGAAAGAAGCAGCTGGACGCGGCCCATGTTTTCCTCGAATTCCAAACTGCACGTGGAATAGAGCAGCGTGCCGCCGGGCCGGAGCAGGGCGACCGCGCTTTTCAGGATGGCGTGCTGAAGGACGGTAAGCTCCCCGAGACGCGTTTTCGAGAACCGCCACGGGACGTCCGGGCGGCGGCGGATCACGCCGGTGTTGGAGCACGGGACATCCGCAAG
>JAEEGK010021613.1_pt1 | contig 13584 bp, 8 predicted proteins | sample 8958771 | NCBI WGS metagenome assembly JAEEGK01 (sample SAMN16246547, study PRJNA631951) | gut metagenome | biome: gut microbiome; feature: rumen; material: SC-attached | host: Bos | place: Iran: Karaj | collected 2018-10 | reverse complement strand
CTTCATTTTACAAAATTTAGAGAATTAGATGATTTTATTCAAAATTCATTAGATAAATTTTTTTTTGTTGAGCCTTGGAAAAATTTATATGAAAATACAGAAATTTTTAGTAGGTATATTATAAGTAATAAATCTACAATCCCAGATTTGATAATTTTCAATAAAACTTTTAATAAAAATGATTGTTTTGAAGGAGCAGATAGAAATTATTTTAATAAATTCCCAAGAATGAGATTTATATTAAGACCAAGATATAAGAAATTTTATAATCCTTGTGACACAATTGGAAAAAATGAAAGTATTTTCATTGGAAATAAAAATTTCAACAGAGAAAAAAGATTCAGTGGAAAAAATAATAATTTTAACAATCAAAATAATAAATATATGAAACCTTTAAAAAAATACATTCCTGAAGGAGATTTTGAGGATGGATTAATTTTAAGTAAATTATCACCTGATAATATATTTGAAACAAATAATAATAATAATTTAAATATTAATAATAATAATAATTTTAAAAATGAAGAAAAACAAAAAGAAGAAAATTTGGAATTGAATTTCTCAAAAAAAATACCAGAAAAAACAATTATACCTAAATCAAAAACAAATGAAGAACAATATGATGATGAAGAAGAACCAGAATGGGAAAATGATGATGTTACTAATTATACTACCAGAATCACTTTTAAAGAAATTCCACAAGATTTAAAAGAAAAAGCAGAAAAAGAAATTGATAAAAGAGAAAAAGTTGATGTTTATAATAATAATGTTTTACAAACTTTAAATGAAGATAATAAAAGAGATAAAAAAGATAAAAATGAAAAAGATAAAACTTTAAAATTCGAGGAAAATGAAAGTGGAAATATATTTGAACAATTAGAAAACTTTTTAAAATTAGATGAGAATAATACGAATGAAAACAAAAATGAAAACTTTAATAATAATTTCTTTGATAATTATAATAATAATACATTTAATAATAATAATTTACCTTTTAATAATAATTATAATAAAAAAAGGAAAAATTATTTTTATAATAATAATTTAAATGTAAATAATATCAATGAAAATTTACAATTGCAAAATATGCAATTAAGATATCAAATACAACAACAACAAACACAACAAGCACAATTGCAATTATATTTCTTGCAACAACAACAATATTTAAATTACATTCAAATTCAAAATTTACAGAATCAAATGATGAATGGATTTTATGGTAATATTCCAAATAATAATCAAATAAATCCTATGATCAATATGAATATGAATATGAATTTTAGTTTAAATAATAATAATAATAGTAAAAATATAGAAAATAAAAATAATAATGATGAAAATGAAGAAGAAGATCCTATGATGAATGATTTTACTACTGATAATAAATATTATAATCCAACTGTTTTTCTTGAAAATCCTGCTTTAATTGTGAAAAAAAATTTATTTGAAAAAAATTGGTTTTTAATGAAAGATGGTAAAATTTTAGGTAATTATAATAGTGAAGATTTATTATTTTTATTAGATAAAAAAATAAAAGAAGGAAATAGTTTTAATAACATTAATATTTCTGATTATCATACAGATGTTGTATTTCAACCTAAAATTCTATATGAAATTTTAAAAGAACATGTGCCTAAAATTAAAAAAAAATATTTTGAAAGTAAATTTTTAAATCAAATTAATAATTCTAATAATAATAATATTAATGGAATGTCTCCATTTAATAGTTTAAGTGGAAGTAATATTAATCAATTATTTCATTAGTTAAAAATAATTATAATAACTTGTATAAATTGAACAAACAAAAATGAATCACTCTATAAATATTATAAATGTTTTAGATGAAGAATATATAATAATGATTAGCTTTTAAACAAAGATTTGAAATCATAAATATAATTATTATAATTTGAAGAATTAAAGAATTAAGGATTTTTATTAGTATTTTTATAAAATAAATTACTTTAAATTTTGGTATAAAAATATAATTATTATTTATTTTAGTCTTTATTAAGAAACAATTAAAATATTAAAATTTTGAAAAAATAAATTTAAATAATAAAAAATTAAATTAAAGTCAAATAAATTGAAAAAATATTTTCTAAATTCAAATATAAACCTTTATTGATATTAACATTAATATAACAAATTAATATAAAAAAAATATTTATTTATAAGTAAAATAAATACTTATAATTAAATTTTTCTTATTTTTATTCAATAAATCAAAATTTCAAATATTTATTTGATTGGAAAACAATTTTAATAAAGATATTCCTTTATTTAAAAATAATAAAAATCATTTTGTTCAAAAATATACAAATAAAAAAAGAAAATACATTTCAATGTATTTATCGATAAATATTATAATATATACATAAAAATAACGAATTCTAAAAAGAAAAGAAAAAAAATGAGTAATTATCATTTTAATATTAAAACTAATTTAAAAAATCAAATAAGATAATAAAATATGAAAATAAAGAATTAAATAAAATCAAAATTATAAAAATAATAACATTAGGAAATAGATAAAATATAAAATACAATGATAATATCATTAGAAATAAATTTTATAATTAAAACTATAAATTCATTTGAAATAAATCTATTATATGAAGAAATAAAAGAAATGGAAGATTTAAGATTCATAAATGAAAGCAAACAAAGGAAGATTTGTTCGCAAGAATAAATAGAAGAGTTAAAATTAATTTATAGTTATTAAAATGTGAGAAGTTATAATTCTAATACATTAAAATTAGTATCTTTTTCATCAACAAAAATTTATTATTATGAGAAGAAATTTCTGTCTGTAAAATGAATTCAAAGAAACAGAAATATAAAATTATTAATTTAAAGAATAATTTGTGATATTTTTGATGAAAGGCAGATGAAAGAAAAATCCAATATTGTTATACCTGTTCGAAATATTAATTACAATTTAAATGGGAATAATATGTAAGATTTTAAATAATAATTAAAAATATGATGAAAAATTCTTTAGAAATAATTAATATAATTAAATTTATTATGAAAAAGAATTGAATCTTTCTTTATTTCAAAATAACAATAATAGTATTCCCAATTAAAAAATAAAAAAAAATTGAGTAATAATAATTATAAAAAATTAATTTTAAGTAATTAATGTATAAATTTTTAATATTATTAATATAACTTTCAAGTTCATACCAATTAAACAATAAAATATATGTTTTTCGATGTTCTCGGATGTTTTTTTTGTGATTATCTTTTTTTCCCTTGATTATCAATAAAATTATTATTATTAATACCAATCAGTAAAAACATATTGTTTTAGCATTTTTTTATATTTCAAATATTCTTCTGGTGATAAATTTTCATTATTTAATTTTTCTTCTATCTTAAGAGGACCTATTTGTTTTTCATTGTTATCATCAGATTCTTCATCTTCAACTTCATCTTTATCTTCAACTTCTTGATCTTCTTTTTTATCCTTGTCTTCTTTTTTTTCATTCTTATCCATATAATTATCTTTTTTATTAAAATCTAATTTTTTTTTTATAGCTTCGATTTCATCATTTTTTCTTTTTTTATTAAGAAAGTTTTCTTCTTTTATACATTCTATTTTTATATTATTTTCTCTCATTAATTCTTCTAATTGTTTTATTTCATCTAAAATTGAAATATTTTCTTGAAAAATATAATTAATATTATTTATTTGTGCTAAATATTTAAGTTTAATATATTTCTGTAAAACACTTAAATTATTTGAAGTAAATAATTGTGGATTATCAATTAATTTACTTAAATCATTACATTTTATTAATAATGACATCAAATTTTCATTTTCAATAAAACCAAAATAATATTCTAAAAAATTACCTGAATCATCAAAATCATTTATTATTGATGTTAGTTTTTTACATATATTAGAACCTGTTTTTTTTGAATTTATATTTAATAATTCAATAATCTCATTATTTTTATTTATAAATTTTAAAGGAGAATTATAATCTTTATCTTGATTTTCAAATGTGAATTTTTTATGAGATAATTCATGAAGGAGATATCTTATTATTTTAATTGCATAATTTTTGGTTTGTTTAATGTCAATTAATTTTTGCATAAAAAAATCTATATTATCTTCATTTACAATTTTTTGTGTATTAATAGAAATTACCCCATTATATTTATGTATTGATTCAATTGTTTTTCCTTTATTTGAAAAAGTAATAATAAATTCAGGAACAATTTCTTTTAAATGTTGTTTTAAAGTATTAATATTTATCATATTAAAACAATAAACTTTATTTTGAAGATAATTTCCTACTCCACTATTTAATTCTAATAAGGGGAAAAAAAGATAACTTGATTCATTCAATTGTTCAATAAATTCATTTAAAAATTTAATTACATAATAAAAAACTGAATCTTTTTCAGCTTTATCCATAATATAGTATTTAATGTTCATTGTTATAAATTCCTCAAAATTCATTTTTTCTAACATTGAAAAATAAAATTCTAATAGAAATATTTTTTGATAAATTTTTAAAGATTTTTCACTTGAAATTTTTATTTTTATTTCTTCAAAATAATTTAAAATTTTTTCAATATAAGAAAAATCCTTTTCAATTTGTTTTAAATTGTTATAAAAAGTATTTATTAGTCTTTTAATATAATAAATTTGGAAATATTCTTCTTTATTGAATTGTTCTATTAATTTGTTTTTTGATATATTAAGTTTTCTACATTCTTCCTCCTTGAGACATTCATATTTTAATTTTATTGACTTAAAAATAGATTTTTTATCTTCACCTTTATTAATGATAAATGATTTTAAATCTTCTAAAAAAGTTTTTAATAAATTTGATTCAAAACATAAATTGATTTTCTTATTTTGTTTTATTTTTTTTACTACAATCAATTTTTTTTCTATGTTATAAAAACTAAATTGAAAACTTTTATGGTTTGCTTTAAATTGAATATAAATACCAAAATTAATATTTATATTATTAATATTGATAAATATTTTTTGAAAATTAATTAATAAACATCTTTTTCTATATTTATTTCCTAATGTATCAAAATGAGTAATTTCTTTTTTATTTATTTCTATATTTATGTTTTCTTCTCTAAAAATTAATTCATAAGTTCTTCCAATTTTTGCATAATTAACATCTAAAAATAAATTACCAATATTTTCTCCTTTATACAAGTTAAAATTAAAGATATTATAAAAATGTTCTTTTTCATTATATAATTGTATTTCTGTTATTAAAGGTTCACTTGTGAATAATTCATTTTTAATTGGTATTGTAATTGATTCATTTTCAATTTGATAAATTTTATCCATAAATTTAAAAGAATTATAAATCTTTTCAGTTTCCTTATAATAAAAAAGAGTGAAACTACTTTCCATTTTATTTTTTATATTTTAGTTGAACTTCAAAGTTTATATTGATTACCAAATTTTAAATAAAAATAATTAAAAAAAATAAATTTGTAATTCGATGGGTGTTAAATCTTCAAATAATAAAAATGTAAAACTAAATGAACATAAAAAAAGATATTATCTATGTTGTGGTTCAAGAACGCTTCCTTCGGAGAGAGAAGAGGATTTAGATGAGTTAAACAATTTAAATTTAAACAATAATTCTGGGACAATAATTATTAATTATAATTATGAAGAGTATAGCAGTAGAATTGTCTCAGAGAATGTAATTAATTTTAATATTTTTGCAAATAAAAATCCTAATATAACTCCAATTGAAGCGAATTTTATTTGTAATTATACTCAAACTTCGCCAAAAATTGAATCTAATGATAATAAAAGTAATAATTTTAATACTTTACAAAGTAATATGATTAAAAATGATGAAATTCATTTAATTAATACAGATAATAATATTTATAATAATAATGAAAGTGAATTGAAAAAAAATTCATTGGATAATGATATGAATGAACAAATAGTTGAAGATGATGAAAATTATATTACATTAAAAAATAATAGTGTTAAAGGATATGAAAACAATAAAAAAGAAGAAGACATAAATCATAAAGAAAGATTAAAAAACATTCATAAAAAAAATAAAAAAGAACAAAATTTTATTGAAATCAAAGAAGAAAATCAAAATTATGAAGAAAATAACAATAATGAAAATGAAAATGATAATAATGATTTTAGATTAATATCATTTGAAAATATAAATTTAGAAAAAACAAATAAAGGGTTATCAAATAAAAAAGAAGAAGAAAATGATAATTCACAAAAAGATAATTTAAATATAGAAATAGATAATGACAAAATATCAACAATAGTAACAAGTATGTTTGAAATGTTTCCCAATTTAAAACAAGTAAATAATCCAATAGCAATAATATATAAATCAAATTTAACAAAATTAATAAATATTCCAGAAAGAAAAAATTTAAATAGAACAGTTGAAAGATTTTGTTTAATAACAAAAGAAAATTTTTTTATTTTTCATTCTTATGATTCTTATATTAGAGTTCAACCTCCTTTAGGAATTCTACCAATTAATTCAATTAAATCTTGTGTTCAGTTTAAGGTTAGAGAAAATGTTTTAAAATATGATCATTTTTATATTGAATATGAAGTAAATGATAATACTCGACAATTTTATAAAAAAATAAATAATTTTTATTTAAATAATAATTCTAAAACTGAACCTATTTTACTTTTTAAATCTAATGATAGTTATATAATTAAAAATTGGTATATATTGTTAAATTTTTTTATAAGTTTAGAAAAATAAACAAAAAATATATATTTTTATGTTTAAATATTTATTTTTATATTAATAAAATTGATAGTTTATTATTAATTATTTTTTTTTATTTTTGTTCCTAAATGAGCAATTCTTTCTTCAAGAAAATTTTTTGAGTTATTATTTAATTTCATATTATTTTGATGACCATAACTTTGAATGAAAGTATCCTTGTTTATTTCATTGATTACAAATCCATTTGATAATACCATTTCTTTTGTTAGTTTTTTTGGAAAGTTATTTTCATTATATTCAATATTATGATTTTCTTTATATTTATAATTTACTTTATTATTTTGAATATTTATATCATTATTAGGCATTTCAGGGTTTGGTACTGATAATTCCTTAGATTTTTTTAATATAGAACTTTGTTGATTTTTTATTTTAGTATTGAAAGTTTTTGGATTATGAAATGTAATTTGTTGATTATTATTATTATTACTTTGATAAATATTCTTTTTATTATTATTCTTATTTTTTTTTTCATTATAAATAGGAACATTTAAATTTTCTGTAAATAACATAAACTTTTTAAGATCATCAGTTCTTCTATTAATAGTTGAATTGTTATTATTATTTTTATTATTTTGTTCAAGAATAATTGGAGTATTTCCTCTACCATTATTATATTCATTAATATTAAAATTATAATTATTTATTTCATGTGTTTTTGAAGGTTTATTAAAATAAGATTGATATTGGTTTCCTCTATTACTTGTTGGCATTGTTGAACCAATATTTTGAGGAAAAGATTTCATTGAGTTTTTATTTGTTGAATAATTTGATGTAATGTCTTTTTGGTTAATTTTGTATTTTTGATTAATTACATTATTATTAATTTCTTTCTTTTTATAATTATTATTTTTATAATTTTGACTATTTTTTTTTTCATTTTGGTTATTTATAAATTCATTACTATTGTTATCATTAATAATATTATTATATGATGGTACTATTCTTTGAATCTTAGATTGATTATTAATATATTCACTAGGAATATTAACAGATTTACTTGATGATTTATTATCTCTATAATTATAATAATTTTCAGAAATTTTTGAAAATTCATCATTCCTTCTATTTTGATATTGACTATTTAAATAATTATGAAATTTATTTCTAACATCATTCACTTTTTCTTGATCATAAATTAAATAACCATGAAAATAATCACTTTCATTTTTTATAATAGGTTTATATTTAATATCAGTAATTAAAGGTCTTATTGGTTTTTTCGCAGTTTGAGGTCTTGAATTTAATTGAGTGTTAATTTTTCTATTATAATATAAATCATTATAATCAGTTAAAAAAGATTTATTATTATTTTGAGTTGTTATATTATTGTAATTTGAATTATTTTGAGAAAATCTTTTTTGTTCATTTAAAAGTCTGTTTATAATTTTTTGACTGTTTTGATCAATTTTAGGAGTTTTTCTTATTTCACCATATTCTTTTTCATATCTTTCTCTTTTAATTGACTCAATTTTTTGTTGAGATTTTTTATTTTTATTTTCCCAATATTGTTTTAAATTTACATTATTTGTATAATTTCTATTTGGATATTTTTGAATTGGAGTTTTTGGCTTTTGAGGTAATATATTTTTATATTGAAAATTAGAACTCTTATTATTTTTTGTAATTCCTTCTGCTGATGCTGGTCTTTTAAAAGGGTATTGATACATATTTTATAAATTATTTTTTAATTCAAAATATTAAAAAATAAGCTTTTAAAATTTAATTAATACATATAATTATATTAGTAATAATAACCATATAAAATATATTTTTATTCAATTAATTTTCAATTAATATCATAATTTAAAATAACAAAAAAATAGTTTATTCAATTTTGTTTAAATGAAATTTTGCAATTATCCATTATTGAAAATATGAAAATTCATTTGAAACACCAATAATAAATTATTATTAATTTTAAAAACTAGAAATAATTAATCATTGTATTATAATTAAAATTATAATAAATAATAAATTTTTCTATACATTCAATAAGAATTAATATTTTATTATTTTGAACTATATTAATATTATATAAAAATAATTTATTTATTTCTTATCATTTACTTTTTTAATCATCCCATCTAATTTTTTAATAATATTATTTTTAATTCTATCCTCATAATAAACACTTTTTGAAGTGGAAAAAGGTCTTCTTTTTTTTACACTATTATTTAATTTCTCATAAGAAATAAAATGATTATTTCCAGCATTCATTTTACTTTGATATAAAAATAATCTATTAGTATGATCAACAAGTTCTCTAAATTCATTTAAATGAGTAACTAAATCTTGAAAACCATGAACTTTAATTAATTTATCAGAATTTTTTGATTCAAATATATTTCTAAATTTTTCTCTTTCTTCAGGAGTTAATAATCCTTCATTTTTAAAGTCATATGTTTTATCATATTCTTTAGAATCTTTTTTTGATAAATTTACATAGATTCCTTTTCTTTTACGAAAAGAATTTTCTAATATATTTTTTGTCGATGATACTTTATTTTTTTCATTCATTTCATTAATTGGCACTTTTCTAAAATTATTTTTTTTAAATGATAAATCCACTTTTTCTTTCGATACAGATTCATTTTTTTTAATAAGCATTCTTTTATTTCTTAAATTTAAATTCATTTGAGAGTGAATATGTTTAATAGAACTACTTAATTTTTTATTATTAATTTCTAATTGACTATTTTTTAATTCTAAATCTTTAACTTTTTCTTTTAATTTAAAAATATCTTCTTCTTTTCTCTCCATTAAATTCTTCAATTCCTTAAAAGTTCTCACAGGTTCATATCTTAAATTAATTTGATCTTTCATATATAATCTTACCATCATATTGGAATAAGCAATGGTTTCTCTTAATAAATCATCAGTACTTGTTTTATTCATTGCAGATATCATTAAATCAATATATCTTCCTATTTCACTATCATCAAATAAATTAGGTTTAAAATCGCATTCCTGAATATTTAAAAATTTATTATCAATTTTTATTTTCTTTTCTAAACCAAAAGCTTCAATTAATCTATTATATAATCTAAATAACATTTTATGTAACATTATGTTTTGTTCTTTATAACCTTTAAAAGCACTTATTTCATTTTTTAAATTTAGTATTTCTTTTTCATAGGATTCAGTAATCCCTTTTGTATCTATTTCCTTTTGATATAATTTATCACTTAATTCTTCAATAGTTCTTTTATTAATTTTATATTCATCATTTTTTTCTTTTTTTAAATCATCTATTTTTTGCATTGCATTATTATATTCATTTAAAAAATTAACAAAACCATCTTGTCTTGTTTGAATTTCTTTAATAACATCAATTGGATTTCTATTCGAAAATTCTTTTAAAAACTCATCGAATAAAACTTTATTTTCCTTAAATATTGAAAATCTAATTTGAAGTTTATATATTAATTGCTCATTATCTTTAAATTGAGCTTTAAGTTTATCATATTCTGAATTTAATTGGGCTAATTGATCTAATAATAATTTTTTTTCTTCTAAAATTGCTTCATATTTAGAAACATATTTTTTATTTTCTTTTTTGAATTTATCTATTATTATTTGAGTTGAATTTGTATATTCTTCTATTTTTTTTTTCAAAAATTTTTTGAATTTGAATTTCATTTTTTCCTTTTATATCTGTTATAAAAGCTGATAAAGCATTAATTCTTGTTTGTTCTAATAAATCATCTTTTTTTGTTTTATTTTTTGTTTTTTCTATATATGTATCTGCAGTTTTTATTGCATCTTCTATTATTTTATATGGGTTTATTGTTTTTAACTCTTTTTTCATTTTTGATATTTGATTCTTTCTAATTAATTTGTAGTCTTCTATTTCTGACATTAATTTTTTTGCTGATAATGAATGTTTCATTAAATTTGTTTTTATATTTTGAATTTTTTATATATTTTGTTTAAGAAAATAATTTATTTTATTACTTTTAGTTGGTTTTTCTTTTTTTAAACCAAAAATACTTAGAGTTTATTTAAATTTAAAATTTATAATATAATTATATAATTATTGTGAATATAATAAAATTTATATCAAAAATAGATATATTCCATTTTTATTTTTTATCAGATTTATATATTTTGCAAAACTTAATATTATTCATTATAATTTCTATAAGTAAATAAAATATGTTTCATCAATAAACCGGAAAAAATTATTATCTATTAATTATATCTTGAAATATTAATGAATTTAGAAATTGCAAATTCTTTTTCAATATCATAATATTTACTTAAAATTACTATTTCACATTTTTTATTAATTAATTTTTCTTTATAATTTTGAAGTAATTTACAATCTATTTTTTTATATATTTTTTCAAAATTATTATAAAATTCCTCAAAAGATTTAAACAAATTTTCATTAAAGTCACTTTGAACAATATTTAACAATTCAATAAAAGAAAGTTTAATTCTTTGTTTTCTATTTTTATTTTCAGATAACCAATCATTACCTAATATATTTTTATAATTAACATTATGAAAAGATAAACATAAACATAAAAAATTACATAAATCATTAGGATATAAATTTAAAATATCTTTTAAAAGAAATTCATTTTTATCTAAATATTTATTTTCAATATAAATTAAAGTATGAAAAAGACAACATTGAAATTCATTCTCTATTTTTTCATGGTTTGAATAAAGAAATTGCAAAGATGATAATTTCATATTTCCCGAAATCATTTTTAAAATAATCATTCCTAAACAAAAAAAAGGATTGATTTTAATTTTAAAAATTTTTGATAATTTTAAAAGTGTAATTTTACAATTACATAATGTATTTTTAGAATAAATATTTCTTAAAAAAGGAGGAATGAATTTAAATTTATGATTTATTTCTAACACCAAGTCACATCCACAAAATTCATTATTATAATTTTCCTTTATTTCCCTTTTAATATTCAATATTATATTTTCTGAAATTTTTCTTATCAATTCATTATCAATAAAACCAATAGAATTAATAATATCTGTTAAAGCAAAGCCTAAAGGATGTTCTAATAAAATTGAAAAATAATTTTCATTATAATTATTAAGTACTTTATATATCTTTATATAATTTTCTTTATCACTCATATTATTATTCCATTCATTGATATTATTTATTAAAGTTTGATAATGATTATTATTTACTTCTTTTATCATATAAAAATCAAAATTAGGAATATGAATAAAATATTTATATCCATTTTTAATCTTATAAGTAATTCCATCATTAATATTAAATACACAATTACTATTATGTTCTTGAATAAATGGCTCATTTAAATTTGAATTAAAATTAGAATAAGTTTTACTATGAGAAATATTAGAATTATTATCATAATAAAAATCTTGTTTTCTTTTCACACTATTTTCAATTGTATGATTTTTTAAGTTTCTAGCACTTTCATTATAATTACTTTGAGGTCTTGTTTTTGTATTTGAAATTTGAAAAGGTTTTGTTAAACTTAATTTAACTGAATAATTATTATCATCTCTTTTCATTTTTAGTTGATTTTCATTATTTAAATTCTCAAAATTTGATTTATCATTTAATGTATTATTAAATTTCTTCTCAAATAAATTTTCAGGTTTAATTTTATTTATTTCTCTAATAAATTATATAATAAAAATTATAATTTTACTGGTAATTAAATGCTGATGGTAATCCATTAGTTAAAATTTTCGGTTTTTTTTTTATTTCTGTATCTGATATTCTCGGAGTAAAAATCATTTGACATTTATCTTTTTCCATTTTATAATCTCCACGAAAATAATTTTGAATGATTGGTTTATTTAAATTTCTATAATCTTCTTTAGGACAAAAATTCCAATTTTTATCTCTTGTTTCTTCTATATATTTTATACTCATTTTTTCTTTTAAATTAAATTTAGTTATATAAAGTATATAATTTTTTTTAAAGAAAACGTAATAAATAAACAAAAAATATATAAAATATAAAATTAATAAATTAATTAATATGCTAAAAGAAATAAACAATTTTTGAATAAAATACATGTTAATATATTATTTAAATAATTCAATTGAAAGTTAAATAGAAGTAACAATTTTTCCTGAATGATTATAAATCTTATTTCAAAAATGTTTTGTTTTAGATATCTTTTAATTTTCATATTTTTTGGTTAAAAAAATGTTATTATAATTTTTTTATAGTAATTTTTGTAAATAAAAGTAAATAAAATTGAAACAACAATTTAGCAAAAGTTAATATATATCATTTAATGATTTACTAATCGAGTTACTCTTATTTTTATTAACTTCATTTTTCAAAACAATATCAATATCATTACTCCATCTTTATTAATAATATATAATAATCTCTTATATCTAAATAATTAACTAAATTTCTTTTAAATTTATTATGATTTTGTTTTTTTCAAAATCATTAAAAATCCACTTATAAACCAAGATAATTTTTTTATGAATTTTTAGCTTACTTTATCAAATATATGATATTTTAAAAAATAATTATTATTCATTAAAGACCATTTTTCTTTTTAAAAATCTAAAATATTAAAGCCCAAAATTTTTTTAATTTTATTAATTAAAAAAAAATAATATAATTTTATAATTAATTACTATAAATAAAAAAAAAATAATTTACTTTATGTTTATATAACTTCTTTAAAAGTATAATAAAAAAATAATTTAATTAAGTTTATGTAGAAATCCAAATAAAATAGTGATATTAAAAAAATATAAGAATTCTGAAAAAATTAATCTTTAAACAATCACTTTTAAATTATTTCTTCACTA
>JAEEGK010021611.1_pt1 | contig 13586 bp, 8 predicted proteins | sample 8958771 | NCBI WGS metagenome assembly JAEEGK01 (sample SAMN16246547, study PRJNA631951) | gut metagenome | biome: gut microbiome; feature: rumen; material: SC-attached | host: Bos | place: Iran: Karaj | collected 2018-10 | reverse complement strand
ACTTAATTATTGGTTAATGTCGGTGATTGACAAAGAAAGCGGTTATAATCGCGAGAAGAGTTATAAGACCGCGACTATAACCGCAAAAAGCAGGTTTACTGTAGTGAAGAGAAGATGGCTATGTCGGTCTTGTCATTCTTTCTTCTTGGCGTCGAGGTGGTAGGTGAACGAGATGCCGATGTAGTGGTGCAGCGTGTCCTGCCACTCGTTGGTCTGCTGATAGGCAGTCTGGCTACTCCAGCGATAGTCATCCTGGTTAAGAATGTCCTCGGCAAAGAGCCTGACGTTGCCCTTGTTCTTCAGGATTTTCCAAGTGACGGAAGCATCCCAGAGCAGACGGTTCCGGTTCATGCCGTTGGAGGCATAGCCGCGCCGCATATACTCGGTAAGTCCTGTGGTGAACACAAAGTTGCGGTGGTTGGCCTCAAACTCCATGCCGTAGTTGTTGTTCCACAGTGTCGTGTTCTGGATTGGCGACTGCGAGAAACGCAAGCGGTCGGCATTGAGTTCGGCAAAGACAGCGGCCTTGATCCAGTTATGGTCAAATGACACGGTCAGTTTGTCCTTGGGGTGAACGCTCGTCTGACGGTTTAGGATGCGCTCCTCGTGAGAGGGCAGCATGGTCAAGTAACCGTAGTAACGTCCTCCTGTAACTTTGAGGTCGTTCTGCAGGCGAAAGTAGTTGTCCAGGCCGTGGTCATAGTTGAGATTCACTTCCCACGTGCGGCTACCGGGCACCGACTCGGGACGGCTTGTATAGACGTTTGTCGCCGGGTCATAACTGAGCGCCGTGATGTTGCTGTGGTCTGATGTGCTGCATTTGGCGTTGAAGCCGATGGACAGTTGCCTGCTGGGTATCACAGCCTTATAGGCAAACTGAAATTCGTTGGTGTGGCTGTCCTTCAGATCAGGATTACCTCCGGTGATGAACAGCGGGTCACTCAAGTCACGATAGCCGATGGTCTGGAGCAGTTCGGGACGCGTGGTCTTGTAACTATAGTTCAACTCCAGGTTCATGCCGCTGTTCATCTTCCATGAGAACTTGAACGACGGCTCGACTTTGAAGCGGTTCCTGACGGCTGTCGTGTCGAGCATCGCACGGGTGTAGTCCTGATGCTCACGGCTCCAATTCAAGGCCGCACTGGGCAGCAGCTGTACCTGACCGATGTTAATTGTCGAGCCAGCAGTGATGGTGTGTCCCATGCTGTGGTAACGGTTGCTGAACGAGTTGGCGGCATCGGCCACGCCGTCGGTGGTGAAATCCCTGTCAATCCGATTGTTGATATAATCTAATCGATAGGTCATATTGAGCATCCATTGTTTGGTCAGCCATTGTTGGTAAAACATACTACCGTTTGATATAAACGTTGATGAAGGCTCAATGGCACATTGGCTGATAGCCGATGAATTGTTGCCCGAATAATCGGTAATGCTGCGGTCTATCCACTGCTTGCTCTTGCTGTTAGTATAGTTCAGCATTCCAGAAAGTGTGAGGGAACCGTCCTTGATAAAGTGCGTCCAGTTGCCGGCAGTGTTGATTGTAGTCTCGTGCCCACGGTTCAGTGAGTTTACTCGCTGATTGATGGTAGGAATGTAGCCGTTGCCTGAGTCGACCGACTGCACCGTCTCCCATCGGTTGGTGGAACGGTTGTTTTTGTATTCCAATTGTGCCCATAGGAAGAAAGTGTTCATCGTGTCGGGTCTCCATCGCATCATGCCCAGGACTGTCGGGTTCAACAAGTGGCTGCGGTCAAAGCCTGTAATCTTGTTATAGCTTTGAGCCTCACCGGGGAAGTAATTCTCGGTTTCGCTGCCCGAGTTTTTCCATTGGTCGTCATGCGCCAGTCCGCCGCTGATGCTGTAGTAGCTTTTCAGCGTCTTGTCGCCCTGCTCACGGGTCCAGTTATGCTGGTATCCGCCCGAAATGCCTTGCTCCTGGCCCAGGCCGAAACCTGAATTGAGCGTAGATTGGCCTTTATATCGCCTGTGCCGTTTGGCAACGTTATTGGCGTCACCGAAAACCATGACCGGGTCATTCTTGGAGAGACGGTTCATCTGGACCTCGGCCTCGTAGTGGTCGTTAGTCCTGTAGGCTGCCGTGACGTCTCCATACCAGCGGTCGAGGAATCCCGGCTTGATGGTCAGGTCCAGCACCATGTCCTCCTCGCCGTCGTCCTTTCCGGTACGTTCCTTGAGCTCCGACGCCTTGTTGTAGGCCTTGATGTTCTGCACGGCTTCGGCAGGCAGTTGGCTGACCAGAGCATCGCCGCCGAAGAGGCTCTCGCCGTCCATCGTCAGGCGGATGGGCTTGCCGTTCCACCACAGTTTGCCATTGGCATCCGTCTCGACGCCAGGAAGTTGCCTGATGAGTTCGTCGAGACGGGCACCCTCTTGCAGCCTGAAGGCCGACGGATTGAACACGATGGTATCGCCATGCATCGTGAACCGCTTTGCATGGCCCGTGACCTCGACCATCTGCAGCATCTGTGAGGACATCTTCAACTCGATGGCACCGATCTCGAGCGTGTCCTTGCGGCTATCGGAAAGCGCCATGACATTTTTCTTCTTGTTGTAATAGCCCAGCATAGACACCTCTAACTCTACGCGCCCGTTGGTATAGAACGAGAATCGGCCAAGCGAGTCGGCTATCACGGTACTGCCCGAATAACTGGTTTCACCGATTTGCTGCATGTACTGAACCGTAGCGCCAGGCAGGGTTTCCCGGGTATCGGTGTCGATGACGCGCCCGCTGATGATGTCTGCTTGAGCGAATAAAATATTGAAAACTAGTAAAATAGTCGCAAAAAAGTATTTCATGTTTGAGCGTAGTTATGGCTGTTTCATGTAATTTTTCACATGAAACAAAGGGTTAAATGTTGATATGATTAATGGCGGTTAGTTCTTGATTTTGCTATGGAGGAGATCGACCATGCTCTCGAGGAAGAGGAGTTCGTTTTCCTTGAGTTTTTTCTTATCCTTGAGTTGCTTATAGACCGATGCCAGTTGCTGCATGGCGATTTTCAGGTCCATCTGGTCCAGACCCTCGGTGTCCTTGCACAATTCGTAGAGCTTGGACAAGTAGAGGTAGCGGTCGCCTGGCTGTTGTATCTTTTCGACATAGAAGAGCAGTTTCTTCATCCAGTCCTTGGCGTCGGGCTTGCTAGGCGTGAGTGATTTATCTTTATAAGGAACTCTCAGGAAAAGATCAGATAGCTCGTTGTCATCGGACTTGCCAGGTATCATCGTGATAGCCATATTGGGCTCAACAGAAAGAACTTGGGTCTTATAACCCACATAGGAAACCTTGATTTGCTTCACATAGTCTGGAAGATTCAGCGAGAACTCACCATTTATATCAGTGGCTGTGCCATATTCTCTGCCAACAGGCAATACCAAAGCACCAATTAGTGGTTCGCCATTATCATCGGTGACTTTTCCCTTAATAACTGAAGCTTCATCAAGAGCCGTCTCTTTCGCAGCCAAGGCCTTTTCTTTCGCGGCTAAAGCCTTTTCCTTAGCGGCCAAAGCCTTCTCTATTGCGGCTTGATACTTTTCCTCAGTGCTGGCCTGCATTTGTTCAACAAACTTGTCGTAACTGTCAGAATCCAAACTGAAACTAAACGGTATGAGTTTTGAGCCATTGCCCGTGGCCTTGGCCTTGATAGGGCCGAAGGTGGTGATGATGCGCCCCTTGAGGCTATCGCCCTCGGAATCGTTCCACTCCAGGGTGTAGGTGTGGCGATAATCGGTATTCTCCGAGAGGTAAAACCCCACCGTGTAGCAGTTGTCGGCCTCGGTGCCCACGAGGATGCTGTTATCGTGACTGTAATAGAGGTTGATGCCCGAGTAGGTTCTGTCCTTATTGTCTGAGTTAAACCATAGCGTGTACAGATAGGGGACTTCTCCTTCTCGAGAGTCGGCGTTGATTTGTTGATAGACTGATACGGCCTGGTCGATCAGGTGAAAATCGCGGTTGCCCAGTTTAAACATGACGACACGCAGTTCACCGTCCTTTTGGCCGGTCTCGGGATCAGTATTTGTACTGTAGGTGAGCCCAATATTGCTGATTTTGGCCTTTTGGGTGATATTCTCGAGCGCCTCTTTGACCCTGTTCTCATAGACGTTGGCACTTGCCACAACGGGCACGAGCAGGGCGATAAGCGTCGCAATGATGATATGGCTGGTTGTTTTCATAATGCGGGAATATTGCTAGTGGGTTGGTTATTCAATTCATTTTCTAATTCTTGCTCAAGGTCGATGAGCACGATGCTGCCGTCCTCGTTCATCACGGTCTTGTAGCCGTTGGCTTCCAGGTCGATGATGAAGGCGCGACGACGCAGGTCGGCCAACTCGCGTTGCAGGCGCTCGTTCTCCTGGGCGAGTTTGGCATTCTCGGCTTGCAGGCGTCGGACATTGCTCTTGCGCTTGTGGCTGGTTTTAACTGCCGCGGTTTGAGACGCAAGATTTTGCGTCTCTACAGGTTGTTCGGGTGTCGTTTGTAGAGATGCAAAATTTTGCGTCTCCCCGATAGGCGTTGCTTGTTCTTGCGTCTCACCTATTGGCGTGGTTTGCTCTTGCGTCTCCTTTTGAGCAACCTCGGCAACAACAGGTTGGGTCGTTGATGTCGGGTGATAAACCACGGTGGCGCCGATGATGAGCGCGGCGATGGCAGCTGCTGCGGCAATGCCCCACCAGCGGCGACCCATCAGCCGCATGAACGGCTGCTCCTGCGCTTGCGGCGTAATCAGCTCGCCCTCCATGCCTCGGTCGAAATAACCGAACATCTGGCGGTAGTCCTCCCACTCCTCAGGCATCTCATGGGTGCGGAAGTAGTCGCCCAGCGCGGCCTCTTCCTCCAGTGTGGTGAGGCCGTTCATGAACTTGTCGAGCAAGTCCTGGATGTGTTGCTGTGTATACCGTTTCATCGTTTTTCTCTTTCTCGTTGTTGACGTATTTCTTCTAGCAGTTGCCGCCGCGCTCGACCCAACAGGGTGCTCACGCTCGTTTCCTTGATGCCCAATAATGAGGCAATCTGGCTGTTGCTGTAGTGCTCCACCTGCCGCATGTGAAGCACGGCGTGTTGGGTGGGCGGCAAATCCCTGATGCGCTGCTGGAGCCACTGCTCTTCCTCGCGTTGAACCATGATGTCGAGGGGCGAGGGCGTGGTTTGGATAGCGCTGTGCCGCTCATCTATGGGCTGCGGTTGCTGGCGGCGCAGGTGGTTCAGGGTCAGGTGGCGCGCAATCGTCGCGGCATAGCCGTCGGGATTGAATAGCCGTGGGTCGTCGCGCATTTGCCACAGCCTGATCATCGTCTCCTGGGCGATGTCCTGGGCGGTGTCGGCATCGGCACCCGCCCCTGCGGATGCTTTCAAGGCTACAGCCCTTAGCCGTGATGCTTGTTGTTCAAATGCGCTAGTCTTCATTAATTGTTATCAACGTGTTGACATCTATATAACACATGACTCCCCATTTTTCAAACACGAAAAACAAGAAAAAATGAATTAGACAACAAAATGACTTAATAGCATGTGCTTTATAAATGCAAATTTCACTGAATATCATGAAGAATAATCAGTGAAACTTGGATTATCTGCGGATAAAAAGAATCTTACTAACCGTTCATTTTATCGTTCTATTGGATCAATACTGCTCATCGGCATTAGGGAAGTCTCCGCTCTTGACATCGCTGATGTAGTTGCCCACACTGTCAATGATTTGTTCACCCAAGTTGTTATAAACGCGCAAGAATTTGGGTTTGAATTCACGGTTGAGTCCCAGCATGTCGTGAAGCACAAGCACTTGGCCGCTACATGCAGCGCCGCCGCCAATGCCGATTGTCGGCACATTGATGGACTGCGTGACCTTTGCGGCCAACGTAGCGGGAATCTTCTCCAATACAATACCGAAACAGCCGATTTCGGCCAGCACCTTTGCGTCGGCCAGCAAACGAGTAGCCTCAGCTTCATCTTGCGCACGAGTAGCATAGGTGCCGAATTTGTTAATGGACTGAGGCGTCAGTCCAAGATGTCCCATCACAGGGATACCGGCGCGCAGTATCATCTCGATGGCACCACGCATCTCGCGCCCACCCTCAAGTTTCACGCCATCGGCTCCAGTCTCACGCATGATGCGCACAGCATTCTGCTGGGCTTCGATGGGGTCACCTTGATAGGTTCCAAAAGGCATATCCACAATAACCATTGCACGTTTAGCGGCCCGCGCCACAGTGCGACCATACACGATCATGTCGTCGATGGTGATAGGTATGGTAGTCGCATTACCCTGCATGACATTGCTGGCGCTGTCACCCACTAGGATGATGTCAATGCCGGCCTGGTCAACAAGGGTTGCCATGGTAAAGTCATAGGCTGTAATCATCGCGATTTTTTCACCTGCGACACGCATGTCGGCAATGCGTTTGGTTGTCACCTTGCGTGAATCTGTAACTGTATAGGTTGACATGATGATTTTCTATTCAAAATTATAGATTATAGTTATTCATTGAACAAGGCACAAAAGTACACGTTTTATGTTCAAAAATCAAAATTTTAGCTAATAATAGACCAAAAAAAACTTAAAACGTCCGATAATTCGGATATTATGCCTAATTTTGACCGCAAAATAAAATTTATCATTTTAAAAATTATACTGATATTATGAAGAAAATCTTATTATCTCTCATGTTGATGGCATTTGCTGCCACTACAATGACGGCCCAGACTGCAACTCAACCTGCCGCTCAAGTCAAGAAGGAATGCTGCAAGGACAAGAAGATGGAAGGCAAAAAGTGTGACAAGCCCGCTGACCAGCAGTGCGATGACTGCAAGAAACAGGCAGCCCAAAAGCATGAGTGCAAGAAGGCCGAAGGCATGAAGCATGAGTGCAAAGAGGGTATGAAGGATTGCAAGAAGGCCGAGGGCATGAAACACGAGTGCAAAGAAGGCATGAAGAAGTGTGACAAGGCCGAGGGCATGAAACACGAGTGCAAGGAAGGCAAGAAAGAGTGTGACAAGGCTGCTATGATGAAAAAGCACGAGGAGTGCAAGGATCACAAGGACGGCCAGCCCTGCACCAAGCCCGCCGATCAGCAGTGCCCCGACTGCAAGGAGAAGGCTGCCAAGAAGGACTGATTGCCAAATCAGTGAATTCTTGCCTTAGACCAAGCCATTAAAGGTTAAAAGACAAGAAGGACCCATCGTTGCCCTTCTTGTCTTTTTTGATATATTATCCAACTTAAAAATCGAGGGTGAGAGTAATAGCGCTCATATTGTATAGTCTTATCGCAGTGTTGCCGCTGGCAGCCCAGCCACGTGGAAACGGGGCGGTGCAGTGTCCCGTTGTGAGGGTCGAGGCCGAACGATTGGCCGATCTGAACCTTCCCCGTTATGGACATTCGTTGCTATTATTGAACGGTGAACCCACAGTGATTGGCGGGCACACGACCAACTTTGTGCCGACGCCGACCCTCGAATACTACAAGGACGGCAAGTGGCACCTGCTGCCGACGGCATTTACCCACGATGACGGCTGTGCCGTGGAACTCACAACTGGCAAAGTGCTCATCTTCGGTGGCCACAAGGAGAACTTGGGAGTCGGACAAAGCTTTGAGGCCGAACTATATGATCCCTTGACCCGAACATCGGCGGGATTTGCGAGCATATACACCAGGCGGGCGATGGCGTCGGCCCTGGCGCTGGACGATGGCCGCGCTGTCATTGTTGGCAACTGGTACCATGCGGATGGCATCGAGATGTATGACGGCAAGAATAGTTTCTTTCCCGTCAAGGGGGTGAGCATCGCTCGCTGCACGCCATATATCCTGCGCACGTCAAAGGACGATGCCATCATTGTCGGCGGCACGGACTCGGTAGGGCAACAGATCACCCTTCCTGTGGTGGATAGGTTGAATGGCGAGCCATACCATGTGCCTTTGCTCGAAACGTGGAGAATCCAGCCGGGATGCTTATTGTGGCCATCATCCAATGTTTTTATCGGCGATGAGTCCAAGGGGGACTATTCCTACCTGCTGCCTGTCAAGAATGACGAAGGGCAGATAGCCATTGCCCGTGTCACCAATGGGGAGTTCTCGCTACTGTCCACCGATGTGCCTATCCCGATGTCTTGCAGGTGGGGTGAAATCTTGTACCACAACGGTAGTTTCCTTGTTGATAGACAAGGCCGAAGAGCTTATCTGCTTGGTGTGGACGCGCGTGTTGTTGCTGATCTCTCTGACATAACCCGCCTGTATATCGTTGCTATAGACTATGCTGCCGATCCTGCGCGAGTGACATTATGTTACACCGATGAGATGACTGAGCTGGATATCCTAAGCCCCCTCATGACCGCTGACGGAAACATCATGCTGATAGGCGGGTTGCCAACACATTCATTCTTCAGGCCCACCACAGCCACGTGGCTGCTGCACGTCAGCCCACGCGCCCAAGCGGAGAAGAAGGGTTTGCCCCTGTGGAGCTGGCTGCTGATCTCCTTGGGGCTTGCGGCATTGGCAGCATGGCTGATCATGCTGATGCGACGCAAGAACAGAAATCGCCAGACGGTAGAGGCTAAATCTTCTCCAGTGGAGGAACATATCTCCGAGCCTGACATCCCCATTGAGGATGCTCGTGAAACGCTAAATAGCGACGAGGATAATGCCGAACTCATGCACCGCCTCTGCCAGATGATGGAGGAACAACGGCTATTCCTGAACCCTGACCTGAAGGTGACCGACGTGGCCAATATGCTGGGCACTAACCGCATGGCCATCTCCAATTGCATCAAATCCCAGCGCAACTGCACCTTCCCTCAGTTTGTCAACACCTATCGTGTTGCGCTGGCTCAGGAACTGCTCAGCAGCCAGCCCGACATCAAGATGATGGAGGTGTGCGTAGCAGTCGGCTTCTCCAGCGAATCCTCATTCTATCGAATCTTCAAGTCCATCACTGGCTATACCCCCAACGACTGGAAACGCAATAACTGCTCTGCGGGTTAACCACACGCAAACGTTATTTTTTCGGATTTCGTCTGATTCTGGGTTAGAAACTCCATAAATCGACTCTCAAAAATATTTTTGGGAGTCGATTTTACTTTTTTGAGAGTCCCCAAAAATAGCCTTTTCCTAACTTTGCACATCAACATGAGATAGCATTTCTCCAAATTACCTCATATATAAAAGAAAGATTAACCAATTCACATTTTAACTTTTAAACCCAAACGAGTATGAAGAAATTATTACAGACAACATTGTTGTTGCTGTCGCTGCTTGGAGGATACCTCGGAGCAGCGGCACAGGGCACGAACAACATGAACATGTTTGTGCCGTCGAACTTTGGAGGGTGGCAGAATCTGTCGTTCGGTCCAACCGACACGACCTATTTCTCCAGTAACCATCTCCCCAATCACTGGTTCATTTCGGGTAACACCATCCATGTGGCATGGTCCGCCTGGGCGAAGGATGCCGATGGCAAGTACCATATTTATTACCGCCGCAGCACCGACTTGGGACGCACCTGGGAGGCAACCCGCACCTTAGTCAGTTCTGAATTTATAGACCAGATAAACATCAACTATCAGAGTGGCAACTTCGGCTGCAACTCCAAGTGGATGGCGGTCGAGGGCCAGAACGTGTACATCGTCACTTGCCTCACCGAGGATTCCAACAACGGCAAGCTGCTTTACACCTATTCCCATGACGGCGGCAGGACCTTCCAGCAGCGAGTCCTTGCCGAAGACTACACCTACGGCCGTCCGCATGTGCAGTGTGACGGTCAGACCGTGGTCATCGCCGTTACGTGCGCTGGCAGCGGCTGGCAAAGAAGGCCGCCGCATGTGTTCACCTCGTTTGACGGCGGTACAACTTTTAACGAGAAGGAAATAGAAAAACCTCAAAATGTTTCATATCTAAATCTCGAAGACCTGCAGGTGTCGGGGCGCCGCTGGGCCTTGCTCACCTGGTATGAGAACTGGTACAATGGCCTGATTTGGGGTAATGTCTATTTATCCACTTCGACCGACGGTGGCGAGACCGTCACCACGCAGAACATTGCGCCAATAGTGAAAGACAACACCTCGTGGAGTCATCTCAACGTCCAGCATAATGGCAGCTTTAACTATCACCCGCAGATGACCCTGGATGGCAATGTCATCAACGTCATCTTCAAGGGGTGTGCCTTTGAAGTGGAAGGAACGCTCCCGAAAAATGACATCAATCACACCATCTTCCGCCGCTCGACTGATGGCGGCCAGACATGGACCGACGCGATATACCTGCCCGAATCGAGCGGCTCGGTGGGCACCATTGCCGCCAAGGGCCAGAACATCTATGTGTTGCAGCATCCTTCAAATAAACTCAGGATGTACCATTCTCATGATGGCGGTAAAACATGGGCCATTCAGGATCGCTGTTATTGGACCAGTGGCGGCGGCATGGGTATCGGTAATTTCTTTGATCTATACATTGCCCCCGATGATGCTACAGGGCAGCATGTCTATGTGACTGGTACGCGCGGTTCTCTGGTGGAGTCAAGGGATGGTTTGCGTACTGTGTACCGCAACTTCGCTATCGGCATGGAATCTTGGGATTTGAAGGGGTACGGCTATAACCATTCCCTCTCCGTGTTGCTGGACCAACAGGGTACCGAGCACTGGCTGATGAACTACAGTGCACCCCACACTGATACTAACTACAACACAGACTACTTCTGGAACATTGTTCACCGTCACAATGATCCGCTCCCGGCTACGGGCAGCACCAACAAGGCTCTCGACATCTCGAGGATTCCTGACCAGCCAGTTGACCTGCCGATTACCAACGTCATTATCCCGATGACCCCAAGCATCATGGAAACCAAGGATGCCACGACTGTGGAGTGCTGGGTGCGCGTGGACGAGGGCGTATCATTCCAGATTGCCAGCCTGACAAATGATGAGGCCAATTATACAGGATCTGAATATCGCGGCGGCTGGTATATCGATATCGCCAGCAGCGCTTATGACTGGTTCACCGTTAAGGGTGCTGTCAGCACCGAGCTGTCGGTGGATGGTAAAGGCAAGGCGATTTGGGAACCCCGGCGTTTTCAGGTCAAGGAGTGGGGCCAGTGGCATCATGTCGCGCTCACCTATGATTCCCACGTGTCGGAGAACAACATCCGCCTCTATATGGACGGCCTGCTGATGGGAGTAGCAACCGAGCAGGGACCCCTGCGTATCGGCAACAACCCCATCTCCATCGGTCGTTCCAACAACAGTAGCTGGTACGCGCCCAGCGCGCTGGTGGACAATTTCGCCATCTACAGCCGCGCGTTGACCCAGGAGGAAATCCTCGAGCATCTCTACAACACGCCCGATCCTAATGATAGAGACTGTCGCCTGCTGCTCACCTTCGACGGTTCGATGCAGGACAAGAGCCAATATCATAACGACCCCGTTCCCCTGCTTCCCCCTCTGCTCGTGGAGCACGATGGCATCCGTCCCCCGCATCCCGAGTTCACTGCTTCCAAGAACTTGAGCGGCCAGAAGGTTTATCTCAACGACATGACTCAAGACGGAGAGGGTATCTGGTGGGTTTTGCCAGACAAATATTATCTGGACCGCATGGACAGGTATTCGACTAAAGAAACGCCTCATGTGGAGTATGACTGCTCTGGTTACCCGGGCACCTACCATTACTACCTGGTAGCCAAGGGAACAGGCAATTGCAATGCCTATGCCAGCGCATCACAGGCAGTAATCATCGGCGGCCTGAAACGTGTCTATCCTGAATCGGCCTCACAGGACGATGGCGTGCTGCTGCACATCGAGGGCGGCTATCGTTTGACCTACAGCAACAAGCCACGCGTGGTTCTGCACGGCGCTGGTGGTGACATCGTGGGTGAATGGCTCGTGGAGCGTGGTTACGACTCCAACAACGTCTTATCGGCCGACGATCTGGCTCCCGCACGATTCGACTTGAGCGCTGCTCCTGTGGGCAAATATGACGTCATCGTGGGCAACGACACCCTATTCCAGGCCTTCACCGTCGAAGCGGGCGGAGAACCCGATGTATGGCTCGATATCAACGGTCGCAACAAGATGCTCTGGAACAAGTACCAGCAATATACCATCAATTATGGCAACAGATCCAATACACCGGCCTTCAATGTGCCCTTTATCTTTGCCATACCCACCCATCATGGCAATATTGACGTCTCCTTTGGCTTCGACATCAGTGCCATCATCACCGATATGGATGAAGATGCACAGGCTTTTGCGATGCAGGCTACCGATTACATGATGGCCTATGACGAACAGCTTGGCGACTCCATCCGCCTCTATGTGCTGATGATTCCCTATATCGGGCCTAACAGCACTGAGCACAAGACCTTACGCATCCGCTGCAATAGGTCCGAGGGCAGTGCTTATACCGAAAATGTTGATTTCTACTTCATGATTCAAGAGCCGTGGGGTATGGACTTTTCCGAGGCAGGCATGGCACGCGCTCCGCGCAGGCTCTACACCATGGAACAGTTAGAGTGTATGGCTGTTATGTTCGGCGGTCAACTGCTTGAAGACGGTGTCATGGGCCAGCTTCCAGGCATTGGATGCGTCTATAGCGCCGCAAAAACGGTGCTAAATGCCGGCATTGACCTTTATTACGCTAACGATCAAGGATGGACGAACTGCGGCAAGAACTTAGTCAGCACCATCTTGAGTTGTGGTGCCGACATCACTGGCGTAGGTGCCATAGGCAAGGCCTTGTTTGTCTTCGGCTCCATGTACTGGAGTGCCTTGAATACCTACTGGAACCGAGAAGAATGTCTGAAGGGTCCTGGCGTACAAAAGACAATTCTTGCCGTGTTCAGTTACGACCCCAACGAGATGATCGGCCCCATGGGCCCCGATGACCAGGCGCACTACATCCAACCAATAGGTGCAATGCCTTACACGATTACCTTTGAGAACAAATCCACTGCAACGGCGCCAGCCAACGAGGTATGGATTACCGACACGCTCGACCTGAACACACTGGATGCCTCCACCTTCTGCTTCAACGGCTTTGGCTGGGCAAACCAGGAATTCACCGTCGGCGGACAAGAGACCAAGGACTTCACCCGCAATGTACCCTACATGGTGGACGGAGTGGAAATCCAGGTGCGCGTGAGCGGACAGTTCGACGAGGAGACGGGCATTGTGCGCTGGAACTTCGTCTCCCTGCAGAAGAACGGCAATGAGCTGGATGACGTGATGTTAGGCTTCTTAGCCCCCAACAATGATGACCACGTAGGTGAGGGCTATGTGAGCTTCACCATCGACCACAAGGAGAACCCCGCCAATGGCTGCACCGTGAGCAACGAGGCGACCATCATCTTTGATGCTAACGATCCAATCAAGACGAACACCTATGTCAACACCTTCGACACCGACTACCCGACGTCACGCATCACCAAGGTTACCCAGCAGGGCAACAACATGGTTGTGAACGTCAGGAGTGGGGACTACACCAGCGGTATCGATCATTATGACTTGTTCATCTTTGAGAACGGCAGCGAGGAATTCACGGTATTGAGCAACCTGACGCAGATCGAGGTTTCCATCCCCATCAAGCCT
>JAEEGK010021610.1_pt1 | contig 13586 bp, 10 predicted proteins | sample 8958771 | NCBI WGS metagenome assembly JAEEGK01 (sample SAMN16246547, study PRJNA631951) | gut metagenome | biome: gut microbiome; feature: rumen; material: SC-attached | host: Bos | place: Iran: Karaj | collected 2018-10 | reverse complement strand
AATATGATGATAATAATAAAAAAAAAATATAAATAAATAGGAAGAATAGTAAATTACAAGAAAATTTATAAATTGATGATAGGCAAAGAATAAAATTATCTAATAATAAAAAAATAACTAAATTAAAAACTCTTCTTAAAAATTTGGAATTATTTAATCAAAATTCAAATGATATTTTTTTACAGTGGATTAATAATCAAAAATATGAATATTATAAAAAAATAATTTGTCCAAAAAAAAACAACAATAATGAATTAAATAGATCTAATTCTTCAATTAGTATAAGTATAAGCGATGAAAATTTATTAAATGTAAAAATTAGTTTAATTCAAAATTGGTTTATGTATACATGTATTTATTTAATTTTTCCTAATATATATTCAACAATAAAATTTATTTCTAATGTTAAGAAAGGTACCATATCAGAAAATAAACAATTATTATGTGTTTTAATAATTGCAATGACTCCTTTAGGTGAACTTATATCTTTAATATTTATTTCAATAACAATATCTAAATCATTTAAAAGATTAATGATACTTAGTACAATATTCTCTTTTATTGGAAATTTATTATTTGTATTAGGAGTTTTTTTAAAACAATATATATTAATAATTTTTTCAAGATTATTTCTTGGATTTGGATTTAATACAACAGTTAATAGAAATTATTTAACTGAATTTATTCCTAAAAAAAATATTGAATTATATTTATTTTATTTTAAAATTGTTACTTTATTGGGAATGGCAAGTGGTCCTTTTATTACATTGATAACTAATATAAATATTTATAAAAATATTGATGAAAATGATAATGATTTAAATAAAATAAATTTTTCATTACCTTCATTTTTATGCTTATTATTTTCAATTTTTTTATTTATATTAATTATAATAAAATACAAAGAACCAAATGATGATGAATTTCATATTTATAGTGAAGGGCAAAAACCAATTGAACAAAATTTAAAAGATAGTTTTTCTTTAGATGAAAGTTTAACTTTTCATGAATTTAAACATTTAAAAGAAATAAATAAAAGATTAAGTGAATTTAATATTCAAAATAAATATGATGATACTAACCTAGTATCAGTAAATATAAATAAATTGATTGAAAATGAAAGAGCTAAAAATGGTAATATAACAAGAGCTTTTATATTTATTACATTATATTTAATAATAACAAATATTACAATATTTTCATTTTATGTCATTACACCTATATTTTATTTAAATATTAATCATAATGAATCTACTGTAACACTAACAAGTTTAATATTTTTTATAACATTATTATCATATATTCCAATATATTGTATTAATTTAATATATATTTCTAATAAAATATCATCTGTTAAATATATATTAATATTAAGTTTTATGCTAGTTATTTTATTTATATGGTCAATATTAATTTTATATTTAAGTTTAGATAGTAAAAATGTTAAAGAAGGTAATTTTATTTATAAATTTAGTCCTTGTTTTTTATTTATAATAATAAATTCTTATATATTAGAAAATGAAGTTATTGCATTTTTAATAAAAATTATTCCTGATAATTTTTTAATTTATAATTTCAATTCATATAATGTTGCTCATTTTATAAAATACATAAGTGAATTAATAGGATGTTTAGAAGGAATATTTTTAAAAACTGGGATTTATGATGGAAAAATTCTTAGATATTTAAGTATTTTTAATTTATTTTTAACTATAATTATTTTAATTTGGTTTTATTTTAGTTCTTATAGATTTATTGATAGACCTATAAGAAGAATAATTTATAGTAAAAATGTTAGATTAATCACAAGAACGGAATTTTAAAATTATGATATATAAAAATTACTTATTTAAGAATAATATTGTGATATAAAAAATTAATTTTATTGAAAATATTATTATGTACAAATAGTTTAAATTAAATAATATATTTTCAACAACATTTTTTTTTTTTATTATCAACTTTAGTATCAAAATTTTTAAAATTATTTAAAATAATAGTTGATGAAAAAATATTAAAATTTTGTTCATTAACAAATTGTTTACATTTTTTAATTACATAATCAAACATTTCCTTAATTCCTTCATTAGTTTTTGCACTAATTTCAAAATAAGGAATATTCTTTTCTTTAGAAAATTTTATTGATTCCTCAATTGAAATTTTTCTTTCTTTTTCTTTATCAATTTTATTACCTATTAAAATCATAAATATTTCATCTATGTTTATTATTTCTTTTAATTCATTTATCCAAAAATTTATTTTTTCAAAACTTTTTCTATTTGATATATCAAAACATAATAAAGCACCATTTGCTCCATTAAAATAATTTTTTACAATATTTTTAAATTTTTCTTGACCAGCTGTATCCCAAAGAAATATTTTTAAATAATTATCCCCATATTTTATTGTTTTACAACTATAATCAATTCCAACTGTACTAAATATTTTATCTTCAAATTTATTTGAAATTATTCTTTTTATTATGCTTGTCTTCCCTACTTCCGTATCACCTAAAGTTAAAATTTTAACATTTAATTCAACCATAAGTAATATTAATTATATATTTATTACAAAATTTTTTCAAATGTATAATCATAAAATATAATTTATTTTATTATAATAATTTATTTAATTTTATAAAAATAATAAATTAAAAAATTATTTTATGGAAATTCAAGAAGAAGAATTTTATTCATTTAATAGTTCAAATTCAAATAATAATGATAATAATAATAATAATAATAAAATTTTTGCAGAATCTCAACATCAAAATGATAGAATAAAGCATAAATCTTTTGCATTCACGCCAACAAGAACTGATCAGAGTCCTAATAATAATTATTCAGAAAAGGAAGAAAAAAATAAAATTAATGAGTTTCATAATTCTTTTAAAAATTTTCCAAATCGTCGTAGAAAAAATTTAAGTTATAATTTTAAAACAAGTATATCTGAACATATTAATTTTAATATAAACAGTAAAACAACATTTGATTATGATTTATTCAATAAAAATTATGATTTAATGGTTAATTCAATAACAGATAATAAAAGAAGAAAAAAAGGTAATTTGACTGTAAATACTTCTTTTTCAAATTTTACAAATTTATCTAAACAATGGGGATTAAATCAACAAGTAAGAGATTTATATTTTCTAAATGAAGAAATATTTAATATGACTGGTTCAGCAAATAAAGAAAAAATTGCTGATTTTTATGAATTCACTGAAAATTGTATAGAACAAGTAATTAATTTAGGAGAAAAGCCTAATATAATAGAACCAATAGATATGCATTTTAAAAATCAAACTAGTGACTTTAAATTAGAGAAAAAAATTGCAGTTTTTGATTTAGATGAAACATTGGTTCATTGTATTGGAAAAATTTCAAAAAATACTAATATAAAATATGATGAGCAAACTGAAGTAATTATAAATAATAATAAAATTACAATAGGTTTTAATATACGACCAAATTGGAAAAACTCATTAGATATGATAAAGCAATTTTATCATATAGTTTTATATACTGCAAGTCATCAAAGTTATACAAAAGCAATATTATCAAAGTTAGATTCTAAAAATGAATATTTTGAATATATTTTATATCGTAATAATTGTATTCCTGTTAATAATGTATCTGAAAAAACTATATATATAAAAGATTTAGATATTTTTAAATTTTATGATTTAAAAAATATTATTTTAATTGATAATAGTTCTTTAATATATGAATGTCATATTGATAACCTTATTCCAATAATGCCTTATTATGAATCAGATAATGATAATGAATTAATAATATTGGCTTATTATTTGTTATCAATTGTAAGTTTTGATGACCTTAAAGAAGCAAATAGAAAGTTTATAAATATGAATAAATTAATAATAGAGGCCAGAAATAATATATTAAATACTGATAAAAGTGAAGAGGAAGAAGAAGAAGAAAAAGATGAAGAAAATGGAATATATAAAATAAATTCAAGTAAAACTAATAATTTTAATTTATTAATTAATGGTAAGAAAGAAAAAATTATTTCAGGTTCAAAAATCACTGGAGAAATTAAAAAATATTTTACTGAATTTAGAACTGAATTTCAAAAAAAAAATAATTTATAAATTTTCTTGGATAATAAATTTATTAAACAAATCATATAATGCTATATATAATTTTAATTATTGTTATATATAAATAAAAAAAAAGAATATATATATATATATTTATAAATTTATTCAGTTTAATTTTTTGATAAAATATATTATAATAAAAAATAAATATATTAAATAAAATTTGTAATCCAATTTATTTAATTTTTATAATTCAATTAATTATAATAATAATGCTTTTAAAATTTTTTCCAAAATTTAATTATACATTAATAAATAAAGCTTTTCCTACTATCTTTATGGATTATCAAAGTACTACTCCAATTGACCCAAGAGTATTAGATAAAATGTTACCATATATGACAGTTCGTTTTGGTAATGCTCATAGTCGGTCTCATCAATATGGATGGGAAGCTTCAAATGCAATAAATGAAGCAAGAAAACACATATCATATTTAATAGGAAGTTCTCCAGATGAAATAATTTTTACTTCTGGTGCAACCGAATCAAATAATTTAGCAATAAAAGGTTTAGCTCAATTTTATAAAAATAAAAATCATATATTAACAACATCAATAGAACATAAATGTGTAATTAATACTTGTAGAGATTTAGAAAATAAAGGATATAAAGTTACATATCTTCCTGTTAATAAAAAAGGTTTATTAGAACCACAAACAGTATTAGATAATATAACTAATAAAACATTATTATTGAGTACAATTTTTGTAAATAATGAAATTGGTGTAATTCAATCAATAAAAAAACTAGGTAATATTTGTAAAGAAAAAAATATTTTTTTTCACACAGATGCTGCTCAAGCTTTTGGAAAAATTCCAATAGATGTTAATAAATTAAATATAGATTTAATGTCATTAAGTGGACATAAAATATATGGGCCAAAAGGAATTGGTGCATTATTTATTAGAAAATTTAATAAACGTGTAAGATTAAATCCATTATTTAGTGGGGGAGGACAAGAGAGAGGATATCGTTCAGGAACATTACCAGTTCATTTAATAGTTGGATTTGGGGAAGCTGCAAAAATTGCGAAAGAAGAAATGTTTTATGATTTAGAACATATAAATAAATGTTATGAAAGATTTTATAAAAAATTAAAAAATAATTTAGAATATATATATGTGAATGGAGATGAAAAAGAAAGATATAAAGGTAATTTAAATATATCTTTTGCTTTTGTTGAAGGTGAAAGTTTAATGATGGCAATTAAAGATATTGCTGTAAGCAGTGGATCAGCTTGTACAAGTGCAAGTTTAGAGCCTAGTTATGTTTTACATGCTTTAGGTATTAAAGATGATTTAGCTCATTCAAGTTTAAGAATTGGTTTTGGAAGATTTACTACTTTTGAAGAAGTAGATTATGCAGCAGATTTAATCATAAAAGCAGTGAATAAATTAAGGAATATTAGTCCATTATGGGAAATGAAAAAACAAGGAATGGATTTAAATAAAGTGAATTGGGCAGCACATTAACAAATTCTTATAATAAATGTAAATTTAAATACCAAGTTTAAAAAATAATATTTTATTTGTAGTTTATGTTATAATAATTTATAAATAAATATTTATATTATTTATATGAATATTTTAAAATATTATTTTAATATTTAAATATATAAAAAGATGTCTGAACCTATTAAATATCTTTTGATTGGAAATGTAGATAATTCTAAAATTATAACTGAATTTACTACATCTTCAGTTGATGATAAATCTAAAAAAGAATCTGGTTTAATTTTTTCAAAAATATGTAAAAAAAATACAAAAAATTTTGAAGAAAGAATTAAAATATCTGCTAAAGATTCTTTTTATTATATTATAATTAAAACACCTAATATAATTTTTTTAAGTCAAACAGATTCTAATTATGCTGAAAGATTAATTTTTCAATTATTTGATGAAATTTATGGAAATAATATTCTTCAAAATATAAATGAAGAAACAGGAGAATTAAATGTTCAAGGAAGAACAGTATTAAAAGAATTAATAAATAAGTATCAAGATAATAATAAAATTCAATCGATTCAAAATGAAGTTAATGAGATTCAAAATGATATGAAAAAAAATATTAATCATATGGTTGAAGGTCTTGAAGATGTTGAATCTTTACAACAAAAATCAGAAGAATTAAAGGAAACAACAAAAGATTATAAAAAAAATGCACACAATTTAGAAGTACTAACTTTTTGGCAACATTTTAAATTATGGATAATATTGATTGGAATAATTTTATTAATAATTATTGTTATTGTAATAGCATTTTCTAATTAAACCTTCAAAATATTTTTTATTATAATAATGAATATTATTGCATTAAAATTTAATAATTTAAATTTTACAAATAAAAATAAATGAATTTTTTAATATAATTAATTTGATATGATTAATAAAAAATTTATATATTATAAAATATAATAACTAATAAATTATTTAAAATATTGAATTAAATTTTTTTAAATATTAAATTAATTAATAAATAAATAATTATTATTATTTTTCTTTATTTATATTTATTAATTTAAATAAAAAAATAAATTAAATTATAAAAACAATGTCATCAACAGCTGAACAAAATAAAACAGATAATCAATGTATAGTAGAAGAAAAAATAACAAAAGTAACAGGTGACATTCAAATAAGAAAATATATTAAAGGTCGTTTATTAGGTAAGGGAGGTTTTGCAAAATGCTATGAATTTACAAATATGGAAACTAAACAAATTACAGCAGCTAAAGTAATTCCAAAAAAATCATTAGTTAAAAGTAGAGCTAAACAAAAATTAATTAGTGAAATTAAAATTCATAAATCATTACACCATCCAAATATTGTTAATTTTGAACATTATTTTGAAGATAGTGAAAATGTATATTTATTAATTGAAATATGTCAAAATCAAACATTAAACGATTTATTAAAAAGAAGAAAAAAATTGACTGAATTAGAAGTTCAATGTTATACAATTCAAATAATAAAAGCTTTAAAATATTTACATAGTCACAGAATAATTCACAGAGATTTAAAATTAGGTAATTTATTTATAAATGAAAAAATGGAACTTAAAGTTGGTGATTTTGGTTTAGCAACAAAATTAGAATTCGATGGTGAAAGAAAAAGAACAGTTTGTGGAACACCAAATTATATTGCTCCTGAAATTTTAGAAGGAAAAACAGGTCATAGTTTTGAAGTAGATATTTGGTCATTAGGAGTAATTATTTATACTCTCATAATTGGAAAACCACCATTTGAAACAAATAATGTTAAAGAAACATATAAAAGAATAAAAAATGATAATTATTCTTTTCCTGAAAATGCTCTTATTTCAGAACCAAGCAAAGAATTAATTCAATCGATTCTTGTTTTGGATCCTAATAAAAGACCTAATTTAGATCAAATTTTGGTTAGTGATTTTTTTAATATGGGTATTAATGTTCCTAAATTATTGCAACCTAGTACATTAGCTTGTCCTCCAAGTTTAAATTATATAAAACAATTTATTCCTGATGTTGGACCAAATGGAATATTAAATAATTATAAAAGTAAAAAAAAAGCTTATAACAATGTGGATGGTAATGATGATATTATTTCAGATAGAACGAAATTACAAAGTCAACAAAGTATTAAAATGAATAATTTCGGAAATAATCCTTCTAATATAAATAATAATGAAAGTAGACCTTTCACAACAAGTGGCTTATATAATATAACAAAATCAAATACAAATAATATTTATCAAAGTAATCATCATGGAAATCTTGATAATAAAAATGATATTTGGGTTAAAAAATGGATAGATTACTCATCTAAATATGGACTGGGTTATATTTTATCAAATGGTCATGTTGGTGTTTATTTCAATGATAGTACAAAAATAATTTATCGCCCAAATGGAATGAATTTTATATATGTTGAAAGAAAACCACAAGAAAGAACTGAAATAGTTACTCCTCATTTATTATCCGAAGAATTTAATAAAGATTTAAATAAAAAAGTTATTTTACTTCAACATTTTAAGGCTTATCTTTTGGAGGAAAATAAAAATAATCCAATTGAAAAGAAAGAATCAGAAAATATTGATATGAAAAATTATGTTTACGTTAAAAAATGGATGAGAACAAAACATGCGATTTTATTTAGATTATCAAATAAAATAGTTCAAGTTTGCTTCTTAGATCAAACTGAAATAATTTTATCTTCTGAAACTAGAGTTGTAACTTATGTTGATAAAAAAGGAGAAAGATTAACTTTTCCTTTAAGTAGTGCTTTAGATTCAAATAACAATGAAATGACTAAAAGATTAAGATATACAAAACAAATATTAATGCATATGCTTACTGCAAGAACTCAAGGTAATCAAAATTCACAAAATGGAAATAATAATCAAACTGCATCTTCAACAAATAAACCATAAGATGAAAAAATAATATTTTTTATTTTATTTTAAATTAATATTATTATTATATTATAAATTATTATTAAATTTTTATATATAAATACTATAAACAATTGATAAATAAATAATATTAATTTAATAGATTTAAATCAAAAATTTAATTCAGTTAAAAATTTAAATTAAGAATTTATTTTATTACTTTTGGTTATGTTTCTTATTAAAAAATTATTTTTTCTTAAAATTTATAAATATTATCCCTAATTTAATATTATAATCAAAAATCAAACATGAATGAAACAATAAAAAAAACTATTATTATAAAAAACTATTTGGAAAATTCTGATAACATTTTAAAACAAAAAAATGACTTAAATTTCATCAACGAAAATTATTTAATTTCAAAACAAAATAATTCAATTGAAAGTCAAAGAAATTCAAATTTCATTAAAAATCTTAATGAAGAATGTGATAAAAAAAATTATTTTTGTAATTTTTGTAAAAAATTTTTTCATTCAAAAAATAAATTAAAAAATCATTTAATTTTTCAATGTGATAAAATATTTTTTATTTGCAGATTTTGTCAAAAATATTATCCAAATGAAAATAATTTAATTAAACATTCAAAAAATATGCACAAAAACGAAATTAAAAAATTAAAAAAATTAAATAATAATAATTTAATTTTAGAAGATTTTGAATATTTTCCTAAAAATTTAAGAATAACTTTTGAACCCTTAAAAAATATTTTAACAGAAGGGGAAAAATTATTATTAAAAAATAACATTATTTTAACTGTAAAACAAAATAAAAAAAAATTTAAAATTGAATTATTAAAAAAAAATTTATTACCCTCTCATAATGATATAAATATATATAATAATTATAATAATAATATAAATAATTATTATGATAATAATAATAACAATAATAATAAACAATATTTTTTATGCAATAAATGCGATAAAAAATTTTTAAATAATATCAATTTAAAATTTCATTCAAGAGAACATATAAAACAAAATCCTTTTATATGTAACATTTGTCAAAAAACTTTTGGAGTTTATTTTAATTTATTAAATCATTTAAAAATACATAAAGTTTATCACATTAATAAAGAAAATTTTATATAATTTTAATAAATATCATTTTATTTTAATATTATTAAATTTATAAAATTAATATTATTATAAATCAATTTTTTTGTTTTTTTTATTTTTTTTAGAATCACAATCTAAATTTAAATATTCTGAATCAATAAATGTTTTAATTAAATTCATAAATTTTTCGGCTTTAATTCCATTTTCTTCATTTATTTTATTTTTCACATAAGGATTAATATATTTTCCATTATAATATATTTTAATATAATATTTTTCATTAATTTTATGTAATTCAAATACTAAATAAGAAGAAAATTTTGGAAAAATAAAATCAAAACTTTCATCATTTTGAATAGCATCATCCATTATTTTTATTAGAAATTCTTTTTCCAAAAGAGTAAATAATATATCAATAAAATTAAAATCATGTCCAGTATAAACTATATATTTAATTTTTGAATTAATATTATTGAATTTAAAAATTATTTTTTTATATAATTCATTATAAAATCCTGAAACCATAAGATTAAGTACTTTTGATTGTTGTAATCTTCTTAAAACTCTATTAAAAATACTTTTTTTATATAATTTTTTTATATTATCATCTAAATTTTTCCAATCTAAATCATAATGATAATAATATATTTCAAATATATTTATTAATATTTTTAATTTTTTATCATCTGAAAGATTGTTTATATCATTAAAATTTATTCCTAAAAATTTGCAAATATTTTCAAGTTATTTTTTGTATATTCATTTTTATTTGAAATTTTATATAATTTTTCTTGAGGAATTTTTTTTAAAAGTGAATAAATTGATTTTCCTTTATATTTACATAAAAAAGAATTTAATATTTTATCATTTTTTAATGATAAGACATTAATTGAAATATTATACATATTAAAATTATTTAGATTTGTATTTGTTATATTCCAAAATTCTATGTTATTCATTGGAACAATTTCTAAATTTCTTGTTTTATTTAAATTTTGATTTTCATAATTTAATTTTGTTAATGTCCCAGGATAAAGTCCTTGAATAAATGATTCAGTGCTGAAAATATTTCTTTGAAATTCTGATGAATAAAATTCTATTTCCAAAGTATTTAAATCTGAATTTAAAAATTTTAGTTTATTTATATATTTATCTCTAAACATTTTTCCTAATATTTGTAATTGATGATAACCATTTATTGTTAATTGTCTATGATCTCCATATAATTTAGAAAGACTGTATTTATGTAAATATCTATCAGTTCGAGCACCATGTCTATTTAATTGAAAAACATATATTAATTCAGATGAAATATATTTTAATATTAATATAAGTAAAAATATTATTTTCATATAATAATAAAAATATAAACTTAATAAAAATTTAAAAAAAATTGAATAATTAAAATAATATTTAAAAATTTAAAATGTTTATCTTAAAATCTTTATTATTTTTTAATAATTATTCATATAAATTAATTTACCTGCTTACTTTTCCCAATAATCTCAATATAAAACTAAATAGATTTATAATATCAATATAAATAGCTAAAGCTGCAAAAATATAATCATCAATTCCATATTCTCTTCCAAATTTTCCAATAACTAATTGAGTATCATATATTAAATAAATTCCAAACAACACAACTCCAATCAGACAATATAAAGTATTTGCCCATTCACCAAAAAAAAATCCAAATAAACCAAAAAAGAATAAACCAAAAGAAGCAATACATAAACCCATTCCCCAACTAGTAAAATCTCTATCTGTCCAAAAAGCATATACAGTAATTCCTATAACTACTCCAGCTGTTAAACCTAAAGTAGTTAAAACAGTTTTATAATTATATCTTGATGCAACACAACAAAGTGTGATTGCTTCACATATTGTCCAAATAAATAATAATATATAATTATAAGGAACTTTTTTAGTAAATTCTTTGCAACAAACTAAGACTATTAAAATTATTATTGCAATTGGAGTACAAATATAAATTAAAAAAAATGATTTTATGAAAAACTCACGAACAGATGGAATGAATGTTGAACAAACTAATAAAAAAGTTATTAATAATTGAGCACTTAATATTCCATAAACTTTTCTAATAAAACCTAATCTCATTTCTTGAGTAAAATCTTTTTCTTCATAATCATTTTCATTGTTGTTATGAAGATTTAATAAATTTTTATTAAGAGAAAGGGCATTTACTCCTATCATAGGATCAAATGTATTATAATTGCTATTATTTGTGTTTTGATTATTTATATTTTGATTATTATTATTTTGATTTAAAGGAGATTGTTCAAAATCATTTTGAGGATAATAATTTTGATTTTGATTGTTATTATTATTATAATTGTTATAATTATTATTAAAATTTTCTTGCATATTTATATTTAATATTTATTTTTAAAATTTTATTAAAATAATATTAATTTTCAAAAAAAATTTACAAATTAATTATTTATAAATTATTTGTATTTAAAATATATAAATATATTTTTTAATTTTCATTATTACCATTATTTACATATTCTATACTATCATTTAATCTTTCTCTAAATTTATTTTCAATAGGTTCTTTTATCTGAATATTTGCCAATTTATCAAATATTATATTATTATTATAATTATTATTATTTTTAATTTTTAATATCGAATTTAAATTTTTTATATTTTTTTTTTCTAAATCTTCAATATTTAAATCATTTCTTGGAATAATTTCCCAAATATTTTCATTATTATCAATTAAAAATAAAATATTTTTTGTTTCTTTATAACTATTTAAAAAATTTGTTAAATTAAAATCAAATTTATATCTATTAGATAAATTTATTTTTTTTTTATCTTCTTCATTTTTTTGTTTTGAATTATTTATTGAATTATTTAAACTATTAGATATAAAAGAGCTATTTAATGATGAATTATTACTAATGAAACTATTATTGAAATTTGAATTATTTTTTATAATATTTTGACTATTATCACTTATTTTAGAAATATTTGATATTATGCTTTGATTTAATTTATTTTGCATTTTATTTTTGGATTTATTTTCTTTAATAAATTGAATATCATCTTTAATATTATTTATTTCTTCTAACAAAATATTTTGTTTTAATAAAAATTCATTTATTAATTTATTTGAATTTATATCAATTTTAATATTTTGATTTATGTATGATTTAATTGAATTTTTATCTTTTGGATTATTTATTATGTTACTTGATTTAAATGATTTTAATTCATCATCAAATGTATCATTAACATCATTAACTTTTTTTATAATTTTATTAGTAATATTTTTAATATTACTATTTATTTTATTTTTTTGGGAAATATTTTTAAAAATCAAAGCCTTTTTTAAATTTTGATTAACAAAAGAAAAACTTTTATTAATATTATTATTGTTATTATTACTTTTTGAATTATTATTAGTTAAACTATTTAATTGATAATTTCCAGTTGAAACATTTGTAGTTTTTACTTCATTATTTAATGAATTTGTATAAACTATATTATTATTAATTGTAGGATTAGTATTCATTCCAAAATATCTTTCTTTATTTATTTTTTGTTTTTTATTAAAAACATCTAAAATTTTTAATCTATTAGTTAAAGATTCAATTTGTGAATTCATTTTAATAAATAATTTATCTTTATCTGTAATTTTATTAACATATTCTTGAAGCATTTCTTTATTTTTTTTAGCTGTTATTTTCATATCTTCTAATTCATTTTTTAATTTTTCATTTTCTTCAGAAATATATTTCAGAGTAATTTTTAACAAATTTTTTTCTTCTTCTAATTTGATAAAATTATTTTTATTAAAAGGAATTGAATTTATAAAGTTTTTTTTCATTAAGAAATATGTATTTTTATTTATTTTATTATTATAAAAATATAATATATATAATTTTAAAATTTTAATAAATATAAATAAAAATAATATTTCTGTAATCTTATTTAAACAAATT
>JAEEGK010021607.1_pt1 | contig 13587 bp, 5 predicted proteins | sample 8958771 | NCBI WGS metagenome assembly JAEEGK01 (sample SAMN16246547, study PRJNA631951) | gut metagenome | biome: gut microbiome; feature: rumen; material: SC-attached | host: Bos | place: Iran: Karaj | collected 2018-10 | reverse complement strand
GGCCGTAACCAGTGGTGAAGTTATTGTTGGAGGTGGGGTAAGAAGTGTTGTGCATCCAGTTGTTGGGTGAATTGCCAGTATTGCCTTTCAAGACAGTCCAGCCTTGGGTGCCGTCTTCGAAGTCATAAACGAGGTCTTCTCTGTTGCCTCTGCTGCCAGCGACGGTGACGGCGCCAAACTCGGCGGGAACCGCAGTAGCTGTAATCGTATAGCTGTTCAGCGTGAAGTTGGCAACGTATTCAGCAGCGGTGGACACTGTGAAGCTGTAAGTGGCGTTGGTGCTTATTACCACACCGTTTCTCGTCCAGTTGGTGAAGGTGTAGCCTTCGTTGGCCGTGGCAGTCAAAGTGGCAGTAGTGCCAGAATCGTAGGTGCCTGCGCCTGTGACAGTACCACCATTCGCAGGATTGGCACTGACGGTGATTTCGCATGGACCAGCAGCCTGGGCTTCCTTGGTGAGGATGATTTGGTTCTTAACCGAAAGCACTGTGCCATTGTAGGATGACGGACTGCTGGGGCTGTAGTTCGTATTGTCACTATAGATATATATAGCTTGGCTGTTGGCAGTAAACACACGGCAGGCCATGTGAGGTGAGTTTGTATATGCTCCCGAATTATCATCCGCAACAAGAACCAAATTAGAGGTGCCGTCATAGACAAACGGGTTGTTGAAAGTGATGGTTGTCCAGTCGTTGGCAACCATGGTGACACTACCACTGAATACTTTGTCGGAAGATGACACTGTGATCCAGTCAGTCTTGCTGGAGAAACTGCTCTTCGTCGTAGCCTTCAAATAGAAGTCCAAGGTGCGCGTCTTTTCCGCTCCTTCATTGTAGAAAGCGATGCTGGTGATGGTACCTGCGCCACCCAACTCGGCAGAGGTGTAAATCTGCTCAGTTAGGGAGTACTTATAATAGTTGTATGTCGGCAGATATTCGTTCGAAGAAGAGCTGCCATCGCCAATCATGACGCCTGCTTCGAAGTTGGCAACCAAGCTGATGTTGCTCGACACAGTGAAGGTGTATTCGGCGTTGGAGGAAACCACATTGCCATTTTGGGTCCAGTTGGTAAACATATAGCCATCAGCAGACGTGGCGGTCACGGTGCAAGACGCACCGTAATTGTATTGGCCACCACCAGTGACAGTGCCATAATTGTTATTGTTGGGCGCAACAGTCACAGTATAGACCTGATTGGCAGTAACAGTGATATCACCCTCCCAGATGTTGTTACCGTTAGTGACAGTGTAGTGAATCGTATAATTGAAGCCTACTGTTGAACTTGAGTTGAAATGGAATTTGAAGCCGCTCACCGTGGTGCTGGCATTGACTGCCAAAGCGCTGAAGGTCTTTGTGGGAGTGTCAATAGTAACATTTGAATCGCTTGAAGACAAAGTAACCGTGGTAGCGCCTGATGTGGCAGTGGTACCCACATTCTTGAAGGTCATGCTCAAATCCGTAACTTGGCCAATCAGTGCAATATTTGGCGTGTAGCTGTCAAGGCTGATGCATGGACCAGAGGTGGAAACGGCCTGGATGGTCGTAATGTAAGGCTGATATTGCTGGCGCGTGACCACAATCTTCACATCGCCTGCTGAAGTGAGGCCAGAAATTGAAACATTGACGCTTCCGCTTGAAGGAACTTCTGCCACACCGAGGATTTCGTTGTCTTTGGTGATGGCCACATAGGAACCGGCAACGGCACTCACAGCGAAAGAGGTGGCACCAATGGAAATGGTGTTGGCATGGCTTACGGTGTTCGTTTCCGGCTTAGTGACATATGGCATCACGGAACCATCGCCGAAGCAGTGGTAGAACTGGAAGTAGTAGTGGGCCGAGTTGTTACAGTCGCCATCGGTAATGCTGCTCGTGGTGTTGTCGTTGCTGACAGCCTGCTGCACGGCGAGGTTGCCCAAATAAAGTAGTGCCGATGCGGAGTTCCAGTATTGGTCGTTGAACATGACATCGTAAACACCTTTAGAAGAACCCGAAACCGATGGGGCATTGCCTGCTGAGTAGGAGTGCGCACCAACAGCCCAGTAGAAGTCTTCGTACCAATAGGAATAAGGTGAGCAGCCAACGTAAGCGATGGCACCTGCGTTAGGCACACGAATCATAGTCTCGCCGAAACTTGCTGTGGCACCTATTGAGGAGCTGGGAGCATAGTTGGCTGAATAATTTGCGTTATTAAGATTGTAGTTGCCTGTAAGACAGCAGTTGCCAACGCCGAAGAAATACTTGCCAGTGTTGGTGACTGTTTCAACTTGTTTTGCGGTAAATTGCGGTCCTTGCCATTCTTGCTTGTCGCCATGGGCGGTGTAGTTCAAGAAGCAAACACCATCGTTGAGTCCGTTGTAGCAACCGTGGTTGGTGCCGCTCCAGCCTTGTGTCGAGCTCGTCGAAATAGTGGCGTGAATAGTGCCGTTTCCAAAGCCTCCATAGGTAGTGTTGCTCGAATTGAAGTAGTTGTTGGTGGCGTAGTTAATGGTGGGTTTTGCAACACGGTTTGTCCAGTTGGAATCCCAACCACCAACAAGGATTACATTATTCAAGTAGTTACCGCCATCGGCAAACTCAAATTTCTCGTAAGTCAACACCTTGTTAATATAGTTGGTCAAGTGTGTGGTGTTCTCAACAGAAATACGGCTATAGTACATGTCCGGGAAATAGTTGCTTGTGCTTGACGAGAAATTGACACTTGAATAACCGAGGTCGGAAGCGCAGTTGCCAATGGAGGAGTCAATGTTTTTAACCATATAGTAAGGCACTTGTCCCGTGTCGCCAATCACGATTAGGTAAGTGTAGGCGTTGCCAGCCGAAACGGAAGCGTTGTACTTGGTCTTGATGAACGATGCAATACTGCTTGCTGAAGTACCTGTCTCGCTGGTGTAGAAAATATCCACATAGTAACCTTTCTGAAGCTTCCATTGTAGCCAACTGTTAAGGGCATCATTGCCTTGGAAGCCCGAATAGCAGACCACCAACATCTTGACCGGCGTGTTGTACATGTCGGGGTGGTCGGTGTAGACATCCGTTATGGCTCTGTTGTTAAACAACTGTGCGTAAACGGCATCGAAAGCCGGGCTGTAAGTCTTCAACAGCATGTCTTCAGTGGCTTGGGTATCAGCACCGTCAAAGTAAACAGAGACCTCAATGTCGTTGAACACGCGGATGGTGTTGTTGACGGGGTCGTAGCTTACCGGCTCGATGGTCATAGTGCCAACTTGGATGCCACGCATGGTACCTTCCACACTAACGGTCGCTTGAGGCTCAGAGCGAAGTCCACGGACTTGATAAGCGGCCTCGTTCATAATGAAGGGCACTTCATCAGGATTTTGGCTCTTATGCACAGGGCGCTGGCGCGGCACCAAGGTGTGCATATTGTAGTCAGCAAGACGGTAGTCCGTAGTGCTGTAGCTCGTAATCTCGATGCGTGGGTTGGCACCGAAAGGCACGGCGATGAGTTGGTTCACGACGGGAATCTGGGGGTCACCCGCATTGCCGCCGAGGACGGTGTTGGGCAGGCTGAGCCAGGAAAAAGTCCCGCGCTCACTTTCGTAGTCCTGCGCATCGATGGAAGAGAACGAGAACGAAGCCCTGAGGCTCGTCATGTTGCTGTTTACACATTCGGCTCTGTCGACCGAACGCAATTGGATTCTTTGTTGTGCCATGACACTCACACTGAGCATCACTGAAAGAAGGATAAAAAATGCTTTTTTCATATTACTTTAAACTTAGAATTTAATCAAAAATAAAACTTGCAAATTTACAAAAAATAACATTATTAATGACAGGCAATTTTCGCTTTTTTAAAGTTGTATATATTTTATTGATTTCCAATTATTTACAACAAAAAAAAGCGATGCGTCATCTCTGATACACCACTTACTAAAAGAATCCATAACCCCGATAGACAATAATCGCCATCAACAGGATTGTCTTCCGAAAAAAAACCGCCTACAATGCGTTCAAAACCCGCTCCACTTCGTCTTTCGTGAAACCAATTTTGAAGATATGAGCCGGCTTCAAATAATGGATTTCATGTTCGGTGTGGAAACGACTCTCACCGCCTCCCGTGATATTGAGCATCACCACGTCGTCAGCTTTTACCATGTCTTTTTCTACCGCCTGCATCAGCGATGCCGTGGCCACCGCTGCGGCATGGTAGATGTCTATGTCCTCAGTTTCTTCAAACAAGGTCTTAGCGGCATTGGCTTCGTCGTTGCTGACGGCGAAGATGTCGCCATTCGTGTCTTTCAGCGCATCGTAGAGGCCTCCAGCGAGGCCGTAAGGCGGTTTGCGGTTGGAGAGCACGGGAGCGCAAATCTCGGCGGCATCCTTTCGGGCTTGGTCGGCATCGTAAGGCAAGAGAACGCGTGAATCGGCCTTCCAAGCCTCGTACATTGGGACGAAAGGCTTGTTTTGCGAAACCATCAGGCAAGCCTTGTTCGTGCCGAAGCGACCGTCGCCGATGAAGCGCAGGTTGGCTTCCCATGCGGCGATGGCACCCGTGCCGCTACCCACGGCCTGGAAATAAAAATCGGGCGATCGACCGATGAAAGTCGTGGCCGACAGCATCGCAGTGCCCATGCCGTCGCGACGGGCGATGTTCTTCGCGCCGCCCTCTGCCAGATAGCCGTCCAATTCACAAACCACATTCGAGAGGTTGATGGCATCGAAATAGTCGCTGCCGCTTTCGGTTGTGATGAGTTTCACACAGTCGTTCAGTGGCTTGTCGAACCACAACGCGTTAATGTTGTCCTGCGGAACACACAGCAATAGCTTGATGCCGTTGTCGGAACACACCTTGGCAAAAGCACGAGCCGTATTGCCCGCCGAAGCCACCACCAACACCTTCTTTTTCAATTCCTCACCCAATCGGGCACACACCGAAAAAGCTTCCATTTCCTTGAAGGAACAAGTTGTCATGCGAGCACCACGTTCAGGCCACCAACCGTTGAAGGTAATGTATAAGTTATTCAAACCCAAACGTTTGGCCAAACCTTCGCTCTTGTAGGTAACTGGTTCCGAAGGGTTGGCTAACAACGTCTTGATGGGTAACCAATCAGCATAGCGGTAAAGACCCAAGTCCTTCCCTTCCCTGACAGCAAGTTGTTTCTTTTCATAGACCGGTCGCACCATGCTCGGCTTGTCGCATTCCTTATCATCCAAAGTCCAGCCTTGATCTTCGGAAATTCGTCCCGTTGCAACGGTCTGCAACTGATATTTTGTCGGAGTAAAATTCATTTTGTCGCTCATCTTTCAAATTTGGCTGCAAAATTAGCAAAAAGTAAAATATGTGACAGTAAATATCTTTACCATTTTAATCCCGTTTTATTCGACTTCCTTCATTTTTTTGTGAGGTATTCCAATTTTTTTCCTACTTTTGACCGTTTTTTTAATACCGCTCAAAATGAAAAAATTGTTACTTATCGGATTCGCCATATGGTGTGGCATGACCGCATTGCAAGCCCGTCCCGTCGACGTGGAGCAAGCCAAAGAAATTGGTCGGAAATTCGTTTGCGCCAATTTTGACAACACACGCGAAACCAACGACTTGCAACTGGTCTATATGGGCATTTCCGACCAAAGCGAAGTCTGTTTCTATGCTTTCAACGTGGGAAAGGAAGGCTTTGTCATCGTCTCCGCCGATGACCGTTTCCGTCCCATCGTAGGCTACTCCGACGAAGGTCCGTTTGAGACCGAAAACATGTCGCCCGAGCTGAAATTCTACCTTGACAAAATCATCGAGGCACGCACAAGCCGCAATGCCGTGCTGGCAGACAATACCGCCGAGGAATGGCAAAGCGTTATGTCGACCGGACGCTTGCTCTCGCGCAACGGCGGTCGCGGCGTGGATTACATCTGCACCACTAAGTGGAACCAGGACTCGCCTTATAATCTTTATGCACCTCAAGCGAATGGAGGCCCAGGTGACCGTTGCTATGCTGGCTGCGTGGCCACAGCCATGAGCCAAGTGATGAAGTTCTGGAACCATCCCGCGAAAGGATCAGGCAGTCATTCCTACTATTGCTATGGTTACGGCCAACAGAGTGCCAACTTCGGCGCGACCGACTACGACTGGGACAACATGCCCGACCGTCTCGGCGGCAATTCCTCCCAAGAGGAGATTGTGGCCGTGGCGCTGCTCATGTACCATTGCGCCGTGGCTGTCGACATGAACTTCTCACCCTCTGGCAGCGGTGCCAACTCATGGGACGTGCCGTACGCCATCCGGCATTATTTCTCCTACTCCAACCAAGCCAGCATTCAGGGTCGCGACGAATACCCGCTCATCAACTGGCAAAACATGCTCAAGGAGTCGTTTGATTTGGGCTGGCCCGTCTATTATTCTGGCTTCAGCAACAGCGGCGGCCATGCCTTCGTGTGCGATGGCTACGATGACGACGACCTCTTCCACTTCAACTGGGGTTGGGGCGGCAGCAGCGATGGCTGGTTTGTCATCGACGAAATCGACTATGCAAGCTGGGCACAAGCCATCTTCAACTTCGTGCCGACCAACGTGTACGACTATATGCCCATGCAACCCGAAAACTTCGAGGTCATCTCATTGGGTGACAACAATTTCTCTGCCACATTAAGCTGGACCAATCCCACACAAGACATCCATTTCAACACCCTTGAGAGCATCGACCAAATCGTAGTCACTCGCAACGGACAAGCCATCTACACCGAAGACAACGTCATGCCAGGTGCCGACATGAGCTTTACCGACCACTACATGCCCACCATGGTCAACTATGCTGTTTATGCCGTTAGCCACGATGCCCGAGGCCAACTTGCCAAAGAAGACGGCGTAATCCTTGGTCCAACCTGCTTCTGGAATATCGCCATGACCTCTTCCGATGAACAAGGTTGGAACGAAGGAAGCCTTGCATTGATGAACGCTGAAGGCATCGAAATCACACAAATCACCGCCAACAGCGACTCGACCAGCCGTAACATTCCCCTGCCTTCAGGACACGTCGGATTGTATTGGAACAAGCCTTCACAAAACATCGAACATATCAGTTTCAACCTCAGGGATGCCGAAGGAAAATCCGTAGTTTCCTTCGAGGGCGACCCTGCTGAACTGAACAACGGATTGTTCTTTGTGATCAACAACACCTGCGGCAACGGTCTGGTACACGATGCACCAAAGAATCTAACAGCCACTCGCAACGGTGACGATGTCCTTCTTCAATGGGAAGCCTCGGCTGGAAGCGTAAACCACTATGCCGTTTACCGCGACGAGCTCCTATACGCCCTCACTGAAACCAACCATTATACGGACGACGGTGGAGCCAACAATTTCCACTCTTACTATGTCACCGTCCTCAACGACATCGGAGAATCAGACCCATCAAATATTTGCAACTCACAGCCCGAAAGTGCTTGCGAAGCCCCCTCAAACTTGCGGTTTGAAATGGTTAATAACAAAGTGAAATTGAGTTGGGACGCGCCCCAAGCCGACAATCTTACTGGCTATTTCGTCTATCGCCGCACCAAAGGCGAGAACTTCAAGCGTATCAAGTCACTTGTGAACACTACCTATTCTGATAACATCAGCGGCAAAGACAACGGATTCTACGAGTATGCCGTAGCCGCTTATTACCAAGCCGATGACTGTACCTCGGCATTGGCCGCTTCGCAAACCCATCCTGAGCTGAACTTCGTCAGCGTCAACAAGACCGCCATCCCACAAAACCTCGTCCACAGCGTTTCAGGTTATTCCGTCACCCTCAATTGGGACGCACCTCTGCTGGCAGAGTCTTACAATGTTTATCGCGACGGCGAGCTGATTGCACAAGGCCTTACCGAAACCACATTCACCGATGAAAATCTTCCAAGCATTACTACCTATTATTATACCGTGACAGGCCAAACTGCATTCATGGAATCAAGTCCGTCTAATGAAACCATTGTCGACATGAACACCAGTGTACCTGAAAACACTAAAACACAAAGCATTTCGATATATCCTAACCCCACCTCGGGAAGAGTCTACGTTGAAGGCAAGAGTCTGAAACAAGTCTGTGTCTTCAACCTCATGGGACAGGAAATGAAACAGCAAGCTGCTCAAAGCACCCACACTACCCTTGATTTATCAGACTTGTCCGAAGGCATATACTTCATCAAGGCCGTCTCTGAAAACGACAGCTTTACCATGAAAATTGTGAAAATCAAATAATACAACGCTTATGAATAAACTCATGAAATTGACAGTCGTTGCGCTGTTGTTCGGCATGAATGCAACACTCATTGCCCAAGAAGCTGAAGAAGAAAAGCCCATTTACCAAATCACCGAGACCGTCAACGTGAAACACACGCCCGTCGACAACCAAGGCAGCTCTGGCACTTGCTGGTGCTTTGCTGGAATTGGCTTTGTCGAGGCGGAAATCCTGCGCATGTACGGCAAGGAGTTAAACCTCTCTGAAATGTTTGTCGTCCGCAATGCCTGGACGGAAAAAGTGGCGAAATTCATCCGTATGCACGGCAACAACACCCTCAGCCAAGGTGGCGAAGTGTGCGACGTGCTTTACATGATCGACAAATACGGCATGATGCCCGAAGCCGACTACAGCGGCAAAGTCATCGGCGAGGAACGCCACATGCACGGCGAGATGAATGAAGTCATTTCCTCGGTGGCCCGTGCCATCATCAAGAACAACAACAAGAAAATCTCCCCTGCAGGTCCTAAGGCGGTGCAAGGCGTTTTGGATGCCTATCTCGGCGAAGTGCCAGAAGAGTTTACCGTCGACGGCAAGAAATACACCGCTAAGTCATTTGCCGAGGCCTATCGCATCGACCCCGCCAACTACATTGAAATCTGCTCTTTCACGACTGAGGAATACAACAAGCCCTGCATGGTCGAGATTCCGGACAACTGGACTTGGACCCCTGCCTACAACATGACGCTTGACAAACTGATGGAAGCCGTCGACTATGCCCTTGAGCATGGCTACACCCTCGGCTGGGCGCAGGATGTCAGCAACCCGGGCTTCTCGCGCAAGGAAGGCATCGGCATCGTACCCGAAGACCCGAAAGACGAAAATCTTTGGAAAGAAATCGTTGCCGAAAAGCAAGTCACCGATGAAATCCACCAGACCGCCTACGACAATTGGGATGCCGGCGACGACCATAGTATGCTGGTGGTGGGTATCGCCAAAGACCAGAACGGCAACAAATACTATAAAATCAAGAACTCGTGGGGCGATGCCGGCCCGTATGAAGGCTATTGGTACTGTTCCGAGCAATATCTGCGTCAATACACCATCTTCTTCACGCTGCACAAGGATGCCTTGTCGAAAGCCATGAAGAAAGATTTGGGGCTTTGATAATAAAGTCATACTTTTGCACCTGCAAAGCCATTGAGTTTCCCCTGCGGAGAATGGCTTATAGATGTCATTAGTGGAGACTCCAATCCCCGAAGGGGGAAACCTAATTTTGAATCTTTAAATCTTTAAATTTTAAATCTTTAAATTATCAACACAATGCAATTCAAACACTTACTTACCGCAGCCGCCTTGATGCTCAGCATCGGCGCCATTGCACAACCTCCAATGCCGAAACCTGAAGACAAAGAAGAAGGCGAAGGCTTCAAATTTACCACGGTGAAGGAACTCCCTGTCACCTCCGTCAAAGACCAGAATCAGGCCGGTACCTGCTGGTGCTACAGCTCGTTAGCCTTCTTTGAGGCCGAACTGCTCCGTATGGGCAAACCCGAGTACGATTTCTCGGAAATGTACATCGTTTACAAGACTTATCTTGACCGCGCCGAAGCCGCTGTCCGTACCCACGGCGACGTATCTTTCTCGCAAGGTGGCTCCTTCGGTGACGTACTGTATGCCATCAAGCACTACGGCCTCGTTCCCGATGAACTGATGCCTGCCGGTGCCATGCACGGCGACTCCCTGTCGAACTTCACCGAGCTTTCCGCTGTCACCGACCCGTACGTGGAAGGTGTCATCAAGAGCCGCAAGATTCAGATGGACAAGGACGGCAACCCGCTATGGAAAAAGGGTCTGGCTGGCATTTACGATGCCTACCTTGGCGTTCCCCCGACCGAGTTCACTTACAAAGGCAAGAAGTACACGCCCATGAGCTTCGCTGAATCGACGGGCCTTAACATGGATGATTACGTCAATTTGACTTCTTTCACCCACCATCCTTTCTACGAGAAATTTGTCATCGAAGTGCAGGACAACTGGCGCTGGGGTCAGGCTTGGAACCTCCCCATCGACGAGTTCATGCAAGTGATGGACAATGCCATCGAAAACGATTATCCGATTGCTTGGGGTAGCGACGTCAGCGAGGCTGGCTGGCTCCGTGGCAAGATGGCCGGTGTGGCCGTCCTCCCCGACCTCGAAGCCAAAGGTCGCGACCTGCAAGGCAGCGACATGGCCCACTGGCTGGGTATGAGCGCCGCCGACCGCAAGAAAGAAGCTCAAAACGGTCCCACCCCGCAGAAGTGGGTCACGCAGAAGGAACGCCAAATCGCTTACGACAACTACGAGACTGGTGACGACCACGGTATGCTCATCTACGGCACTGCCAAAGATCAGATCGGCAACGAGTACTTCATCGTGAAGAACAGTTGGGGCGATGCTGGCCAGTACAACGGCATTTGGTACGTCAGCAAGGCCTTCGTGCGCTACAAGACCTTGAACATTGTGGTTCACAAGGATGCCCTGCCGAAAGACATCGCCAAGAAACTCGGCATCAAGTAATCCCATAATTCAACAACCCTAATACAAAGGGAAAGTCGGAGCGACTTTCCCTTTGCATTTTTTTTGCCAAAATAATTCCATTTTTTTCTTGCGATTTACATTTTTTCTATTTTTGCCCTTGGTAAATGTCTAATTCACCTTAATTCAATAACTAAACTATTTCAAAATGAAAAAGACTGTATTATTAATGGCCGCCCTCGTGTTGGGGTCAATGGCCTTTGCACAGACTGAGGAGAAGGCGCAAGCCATCGACCAGTATGGCAACACAGTGGATGTCAAGAAGCTGGAGGCTTCGAGCCGCGACGGCATCTTGGTATTCGAATCCAAGAACAAAGACTACAAATTCTGGTTGGACTCCAGGGTTCAAGTCGATTTCGGCGCCTATTTCGGGCAGCAAAGTTGGGCCGATCCTATCGGTAATGGTGCCAGCCTCCGCCGCGCCCGTTTCGCCGTCAAGGCACAAATCACTCCCAACTGGTACGGTGAAGTGGACATGGAGTTGGCCAATGGCTCGTTCGAGCTGAAAGACGCTATTGTCCGCTACAACGGATTAAAGAACTTCCAGTTCAGCGTGGGTAGCCAGAAGCCCGACTTCTCTCTGTCACGCAACACCTCCTCGCGTTATCTTGAGTTCATGGAACGCCCGATGGTGGTCAACGCTTTCGCTCCCAGCCGTCACCTCGGTATCTTCGCCAAGTATGCCAACAAGTATGTCTTTGCTAGCGGTAGCATTCTCTTCCAAGAAATCGAAGGTCAAGAGACCCGCGACTATGTGGAGTCCAACAATAAGGACTACGGCATGGATGAAGGCCTTTCCTACCTCGGCAAGGTCGTGGTGCGTCCCATCAACGAACCAGATCTCGGCATCCATGTCGGTGGTGCAGTCATGTACGACTCCCCCAAGACTTCTGACGAGATGGGTGTCTATAGCGCTACCCGTTTTAGCTGCCGCAATGCCACCAACATCAGCCGCAAGAAATATGTCGACACCGACGATATCAAAAACACCGATCACAACTTGATTGCCACCGCCGAACTCGCTGGCCACGTCAACGGCTTGCGCCTCGAAGGTGCCTGGATGTCGGATTGGACCTATATGAAACCTGAAACCAACATCACTGAGCCTTATCATTTCCAAGGCTGGTATGTGGAAGGTGGCTGCCTCCTCCTCGGTGGTAAGCAGAGCTATGACTCCGATGGTGCCAAGTTCAACCGCGTGCGCACTGGCCGTAGCTGGGGTGACATCGAATTGGCCCTCAAGTATGAATTCCTCGACATGAATGACTACGAAGGCCGTAGCGCTGAGCAGGCCATCTATGGTGGTTCAGCCGAACTCTATGGTGCTGCCCTCAACTTCTACTTTGCCAAGAACGTGAAAATTGCTCTCAACTACCAATATGTCAACAACGACCGTTATGCCAACGGTAAAGGCAAGCTCTATGTCGGTCTCGATGCCGATGGCAAACCCACCAAGGACTTCACTCAGGTCACTGCTGCCGATGGCAAAGCCGGTGTGAACTACCACATGTTGCTGGCCCGTTTCCAGGTCGCTTTCTAATCCAACAAATTGTCTAACCATTTAAAATTGAACATAATATGAAAAAGATAATGTTTGTGGCATTGGCTCTTTTGGTGGGTCTTGCCTCTTGTGTCAAGGATAAGCAATATCCAGGCATCAACATCTCCAATGTTTCTTACGCTCCTACCGCTGTCCAGGCTGAAGATGATGTCACGGTGTCAGCCACCATCACCAGTTTCAAGGACTTCACGGCAAAGTTGGTGTATACGGTTGGTGAAGCAGAGAAAGCCATAGAACTGGCTATGACCGCTGGTGCCGACAACCTCTATACGGCTGTCATTCCCGCTCAGCCCGATGGAACGAAAGTCAAATTCCACATTGAGGCCATGAATGGCGAGGCTACAGGTGTTTCTCCCGAAATGGAATATGAAGTGGGTGCCGTCGCTATCGACTACACTGTGCTTCGCCTCAACGAACTCAACGGTAACGACAAATTTATCGAAATCTACAATGCCGGTGCAGATCCCATCAATTTAAACGGTGTTTACATTGAAAAGGATGGTGGCCAAAACTGGATTGGTGACAACACGGTGAAAATCGAAGCCGGTGGTTACCTGTTGCTCTACAGCGAAGATGTCCAAGCCGACATGCCCGACTACCCCGAAAGCTTAATCTTCCACAGCGGTCTTTCCGCCAAGAAGAACGTCCGCATCCAGCTCTTTACGCCCGCTGGCGTCTCTATCGACGACTTCAACCTGACCAACATCGACGCCAACGACCCGGCCTACATCCCGGCTCCCGCTTCCTACAGCCGTAACGCTGACGGCAACTGGTACTATGCCGATGCCACTCCGGGTGTTGTTAATGTTGAGGGTACAGTTGCCGTGCTTGGTCTCGAAGGTGGTGTTGAGCCTCCGACTCCTGAAGAGCCCGATTACAGCAACCTTGTCCTCAACGAGTTGAACGGCGACACCAAGTTCATCGAACTCTACAACAAGGGCAACCTTGACCTTGCTTTAGAAGGCCTGTATATCGAAAAGGATGATAAGACCGATCCAATTTGGACTGGCGATGCCACCCTTACGGTTCCTGCTCATGGCTATCTGGTGCTCTATAGCGAAGATGTCGTGGCCGACCATCCTGAGATAGAAGGTACCAATTATGTGTTCTTTAGCGGCCTCTCCGCGAAGAAGGCCATTCGTATCGCTCTCTTCCTGGCTGATGGTACCCAGTTGGATATCTTCACCAGAGGTCCTGAAGGCGCCGAATGGGGTGCAACTATCTCCAATGTGGCTCCTCAATCCTACGCCCGCATTCCTGACGGCGGTGACTGGAAGCT
>JAEEGK010021606.1_pt1 | contig 13588 bp, 11 predicted proteins | sample 8958771 | NCBI WGS metagenome assembly JAEEGK01 (sample SAMN16246547, study PRJNA631951) | gut metagenome | biome: gut microbiome; feature: rumen; material: SC-attached | host: Bos | place: Iran: Karaj | collected 2018-10 | reverse complement strand
CCCAGGTATCTCATGGGTGTAGGAACTCCTGCCAATATCCTTGAAGGAATAGCCAGGGGTGTGGACATGTTTGACTGTGTGATGCCCACCAGGAACGGACGTAACGGGATGCTTTTTACCTGGAACGGAATCATCAACATGCGTAACTCGAAATGGAGCGACGATTTCAGCCCTTTGGATCCCGATGGTACATCATTTGTTGACAGGGAGTATTCCAGGGCCTACCTCCACCACCTGTTCATTGCCAAGGAGATGTTTGCGGCTATGGTGGCAAGCGAGCATAACCTGGCCTTCTACCTTGACCTCGTACGTCAGGCACGTGCCCACATCGAGGCCGGGGATTTCTCTTCGTGGAAGGAAGTGACTGTAAAGAAAGTAAGCACAAGGCTATAGGAAAGCTATGGAACCGGGACTGAAGAAGATAGACAAATACATAATCAAGAAGTTCATCCTGACCTTCTTCATCGCCCTGCTTCTTATCATAGGAATAGTCATCATCTTCGACATCAGTGAGAAGATCAACCACTTTGTCGAGAACAAGGCTCCCCTCCACTCTATAATCTTCGACTATTACGTCAATTTCGCTCCGTACTACATGAACATGTTCAGCCCTTTGTTCGTGTTCATTACTGTGATCTTCTTCACATCCAGGATGGCGGCCAACAGCGAGATCATCGCTATACTTTCCTGTGGAGTTAGCTATCGCAGGATGATGGTCCCTTACATGATTTCGGCGGCCATCATCGCCATGCTTTCCCTTTCCCTGAGCCTTTGGGTCATTCCGCGGGCGAATGTCCATCGATTGCAATTCGAGACTACCTACGTAAAACATAAGAACCCATTCAGTACCAACAATGTGCATTACCAGATAGACACTGGTAAATTCGTGTATGTCGAGTCTTTCAGTTCCTGGAACAACACCGCCTTCGGTTTCACCCTTGAAGACATCCAGGACAATAAACTCGTCAGCAAGCTTTCTGCAGAAACGGCTGTTTGGGACAGTACCATGGGCGGTTGGAGACTCCACAGGTACTTCCTCAGGGAGTACACCGAGGGTTTGGAAGACAGGGTTACTACCGGGGACAAACTTGACACTGTCCTGAACCTTACGGTAACTGATTTCTACCGCAATAAGAACACGGTTGAGACCCTTCCTATCGGACAGCTGAACAATCTCATATCTCAGCAGAATCTTAGGGGAGACTCGAACGTGATGTATGCCTTGATAGAAAAACACACCAGATATGCTTTACCGTTCTCGGCTTTCATCCTGACCATCATAGGTGTGTCCCTCTCTTCACGAAAGAGGAGGGGAGGGATCGGATTGAACATCGGAATCGGCATTGCATTGAGTTTTACCTACATCCTGTTCCTGCGGTTCAGCCAGATGTTCGTCTATTCCGGAGTCATGTCTCCCATGGTCGCACTCTGGCTACCGAACATTATTTACGGAATGGTGGCTATATTCCTTTACACAAGAGCATCCAAATAACTGGTACAATATGTCTAATCAAACCTTATCCCCACTGAAGCGTTCGATAGTCGGCGTTCAGTTCATGTTCGTGGCCTTCGGTTCCACTGTCCTTGTACCCCTGCTGGTCGGTTTTGATCCGGCCATCGCTCTCCTTGCAGCTGGTCTCGGTACCCTCCTGTTCCATGGCGTCACAGGTGGCAAGGTGCCCATCTTCCTGGGCAGCAGCTTTGCATTCATCGCTCCTATTGTCAAGGCGACCGAACTTTACGGCATGCCAGGCATGTTCTGCGGTCTGGTAGCAGTCGGCGTAGTGTACCTAATCATGAGCCTCTTTGTAAAACTGTTCGGAACCAATTTTATCAAGAGGCTATTCCCGCCTATCGTGATCGGTCCGGTTATCATCCTCATCGGTCTCTCGCTGGCCGGAACGGGAGTGAACATGGCAAGCCAGAACTGGGTACTGGCCATTATCTCCCTTCTCGTGGCCATCGCCTGCTCTATCTGGGGCAAGGGTCTTGTGAAGATCATCCCTGTCTTCTTCGGCGCTATCGCAGGTTACATCGCCGCAGTGATCTTCTTCAGGAGCGGAATGGATTTCGCCCCGGTTGCCCAGGCCAAATGGTTTGCCCTGCCTCATTTCACGAAGATGAGCTTCTCATGGCAGGCCATAGTGTTCATGGCTCCGGTAGCCATCGCCCCTATCATCGAACATGTCGGTGATGTCTATGCTATCAGCGAGATTGCCGGAAAGGACTTCGTAAAGGATCCGGGACTTCATCGCACGATGGCAGGAGACGGTTTAGCATGTATGCTGGCGGCATTCCTGGGTGGAGCGCCCGTTACGACATATTCAGAAGTCACTGGTGCAGTTTCGCTTACCAAGGTTACGGATCCTGCCTGCATGAGGATTGCAGCCCTTTCAGCAATTATCGTTTCGCTGATCGGTAAGGTTGGTGCCGCTATCCAGACCATTCCTTCTGCGGTCCTTGGCGGTATCATGCTGCTCCTCTTCGGTAGCATCGCATCCGTCGGTATCAACAACCTCGTAAAGGCCAAGATCGACATGAACAAGACCCGCAACCTGATCATTGCCTCCCTGATCCTCACGATCGGTATCGGTGGTGCAATCGTCAGCTTCGGCAAGTTCTCCCTGGCCGGTATAGGTCTTGCCTCCATAGTAGGAGTCATCCTTAACCTTATCATTCCTGACAAGGAGAAGGCTACCGCTCCCGAAACTGTCGAAGAGGCTGAATAAGATGTTGAAAGTCAAGATAGTAAATAAAAGCCGCTGGCCTGATCCGTTCTATGCGACAGAGGCTTCGGCAGGGATGGACCTCAGAGCGGACATAGAGGAACCGATAGTCCTCGGTCCGCTCGAGAGGGCCCTCGTCCCAACCGGGATATTCATTGAACTCCCGGTGGGATATGAGGCTCAGATCCGTCCGCGCAGCGGCCTTGCCACGAAGCATGGCATAACCGTTATCAACACTCCCGGAACGGTTGATGCTGACTTCAGAGGGGAGCTCAGGACCTCCTTGGTAAATCTTTCCAACGAGCCTTTTGAGATAGTTCCCGGTGAGCGTATCGCCCAGATGGTCGTGGCACGTCATGAACGTGTGGAATGGGAGGATGTAGAGTTCCTTTCCGAGACCGGAAGAGGAGCAGGCGGCTGGGGAAGTACCGGCAGCAAGTAAAAGATAATGATGAGTATTCAGGATTTGTATTCCCTTTTCAGGGAGTGCTCCCGCGTGACGACCGACAGCCGCACGATCCAGGGAGGGGAGATGTTCTTCGGCCTTAAAGGCGAGAATTTCGATGGTAATGAATATGCCGAAAAGGCATTGGAACTTGGGGCCCGATATGCAGTAGTGGATGAAGTCTCAGTTGCTGCCGCTTCAGGCAATCCCTATGTGATACCGGTCCCTGACACCCTGGAGACTCTGAAGGCCCTTGCCCGTCACCACAGGGAAAACACTTTCGTTGACGGCCGTCGCCTCACTGTAATCGGACTTACCGGTACGAATGGAAAGACAACGACCAAGGAATTGATTACCAGGGTCTTATCTACAAAGTTCAATGTGACTGCGACAAAGGGAAACCTCAATAACGACATAGGTGTCCCTCTCTCCCTTCTGGAAATCAATGACAAGACTGAATTGGCCGTCATAGAGATGGGAGCGAGCCATCCTGATGACATAGGAAAACTGGTGGAAGTCTGTGAGCCCGACTATGGATTGATCACCAATGTAGGAAGGGCCCATCTTCTCGGTTTCGGCAGTTTCGAAGGGGTCAAGAAGGCCAAGGGGCAGCTTTATGACTATATTGCCGAAACCGGTGGAAAGATATTCCTGAATGAGGATGACCCGGACCTTACCGGCATGGCTGAAGAGCGCTTGCCGGCCGAAGGCGGTGTCATTCCTTATGGCATCAATCTTTGGGATGTGGTTGTCCTCCCTTCAGATGTGGACCATCCCTACCTCAGGGTAGCCATACCCGCCACTTCTGGCAGTGAGACCCTCCTGGCTGCTGAAACTCACCTCGTAGGGGCGTACAATGCCAATAATGTAGTTGCAGCCATAGCGGTCGGACTTCATTTCGGAGTCTCCATGGAAGATGCCATCGATGCCGTCTGCAGTTATGTTCCCAAGAACAACCGTTCCCAGATGGAGAGGACTGAAAGGAATATTCTCATAGAGGATGCCTACAATGCAAATCCAACCAGCATGGCGGCTGCCCTTGACAATCTTGCTCTCGTGGTAGCCGACAGGAAGGCTGCACTTCTCGGAGACATGAGGGAACTGGGGGAGGAGTCCATGGCAGAACACCAGAAAGTATTGAACCAGGTAGTTTCAATGGGACTGGATATGGTCTGTCTGGTCGGTGAAGAATTCGGAAAGGCACTGGCAACAAAGGAAACGAGTGATGTCAGGTGGTTCCCAGATTCTGATTCCCTTGCTTCATGGCTGAAGGAGAATCCTGTGAGCGGTCACACTATCCTCGTCAAGGGTTCGAGGGGGATCCGGATGGAGAAGACCCTTCCTGAACTCTAGATTCAAATCTGTCAATAAGGTATCTCGCCCCTATCCCGACGAGCCAGCCGACCGTTATGCCTATGACGGTCCCCACGAATACATCTCCAAGGTAATGCTTCCCTACGAAAACGCGGCTTAAAGCAACGAGGGAGGCCCATGTAAGGGCACCTATGGTGAAAGCCTTGAAGGAGCGGGAATGATCATTTTGGAAGCCCTTTATCAGGCAGACGGCAAATGCAAAGGCATTTGCTGCATGTGCGGAGAAAAAGCCGAAGAAGCCGCCTCGTTTTTCAAGCACGTTCAGGCCGTCATTCAACATCCTGAATGAATAGCTGGGACGAAGTCGCTCAACCAAGTGTTTGACAATGTTTGAGATCTGGTCGCAGAGGGCGAAGGCGATGGCGGCTGAAGCCAATACCACAAGGGCTTTTTTCCAGCCAAGCCTTTCAAAGATGAAATAGGCGCAGATGATGTAGGCAGGTATCCAGAAAGCCATATCCGACATCATTACCCAGAATGAATCGGTAAGAGGAGTGCTCCAACTGTTTATCAGCAGGGTCAAATCCTGGTCGAGGCCATTCAGGGACTCTATGACTGAAGAGCTGACCATAGCATGTCCTTGAGTTCCTTGAGCCCTTCACCGGAAACAGAGGAGATGAAGACATGTGGGACCCCCTTGGGCAGGGTAGGTTCTATCTGGGACTCAATCTCCTTGTCGATCATGTCGCACTTGGTCACCGCCAGGACACGTTCCTTGTCCAGGAGTTCTGGATTGTACTCTTCCAATTCGTTGAGGAGGGTTTTGTACCCGGCAGCTATGTCGTCCTCCTCAGCGGAGACCATGAACAGGAGGACTGAGTTTCTCTCGATGTGACGGAGGAACCTTATTCCTATCCCCTTGCCCTCATGGGCACCTTCAATGATGCCGGGAATATCGGCCATCACGAAGGACTGGTCGTTATAGTACTTGACTATTCCAAGGTTAGGCTCCAGTGTTGTGAACGCGTAGTTGGCAATCTTGGGTTTGGCAGCCGTGATCGCGGCCAGGAGGGTGGACTTTCCTGCATTTGGAAAGCCGACAAGCCCGACATCGGCCAGAAGCTTGAGCTCCAGGATGAACCAGCCTTCCTCTCCTTCCTCGCCGGGTTGGGAGTACCTTGGAGTCTGGTTGGTTGCAGACTTGAAATTATTGTTGCCCAACCCACCGCGGCCACCCTTGCAGAGAATCCAGGTTTCTCCAGGTTCCATCATCTCGAACAGGATTTCTTCTGTCTCGGCATCCTTCGCCACAGTCCCGACAGGAACGTCCAGGATAATGTCTTCACCGTTCTTCCCCGTACGCAGACCACCTTCTCCGTGTCCACCGTTCTCTGCCTTTACATGCTTGCGATATTTCAAGTGGATAAGGGTCCAGAACTGCGGGTTTGCACGAAGGATGATATGCCCTCCACGACCGCCGTCGCCTCCGTCAGGACCGCCTTTGGGAACGTATTTGGCCCTGTGGAGATGCATGGATCCGGCGCCTCCGTGTCCGGATGCGCAATAGATCTTTACATAGTCAATGAAGTTGGAGTCGGGCATAATACCTGCAAATATAGTTATAATTTGGAATCAGATGGTGTGGTCGCCCCCGACAAGTTTTTTCAGACGCAGGAGTGCTTCGATGTAGTAATAATCGGCATAGGTAAGAGGCACATCGACCTCGGACTTGCCGGGAAGGCTGCCGACACTGTGCTTCAGGATAAACCCTCCCTGTTCTCCGGGTTCGGCAAGATATTCACTGGAACTTAATGTGCGCAGCTGCGTTATTGCAAGATCGAGCCATCCGGCTGATTCCGGACCTGGATCCAGTTGGCTGAGTTCAATCAGGGCAGAAGCCATTATAGCGGCTGAAGATGCATCCCTTTGGGTGTTTGGTGCTCCGGGTGCATCATAATCCCAACATGGTACTTTGTCCGAGGGGAGGTTGGGATGGTCCCTGAGGAAACGGGCGATTTTTATTGCCTGTTCCAGGAATGCCTTGTCATGAGTCTCGCGGTACATCATGGTGTAACCGTACAATCCCCAGGACTGTCCGCGTGCCCAAGCACTGTCATCTGAATATCCCTGGGAAGTGTTCTTGACCTGGACTCCTCCTGTCTCAGGATCATAAGAAACGACATGCCACGTAGAGGAATCTTCGCGAAAATGATTCTTTATGGTTGTCTTTGAATGGGTTACAGCGATGTCTTCATAGCGTCTGTCCCCGAATGCATGGCTGCAAAAGCAAAGCATCTCGAGATTCATCATGTTGTCTATGATGACTGGGTACTTCCATTTTCCGTTCGGGTTCCAGGACATCATTACCCCTAAGGACGGGTTCCACCTGGTGAGAAGGCTGTCGGTCCCTTCTTGTATCACCTCGAGGTAGTGTGGATTGCCGGTCAGCCTGTAACCTTGTCCAAAACTGGACATAAGCATGAATCCCAGGTCATGGGTATTGGTCAGTTTCCTGGCAGGTTCGACCCTGGCGGTAAATTCTTCTGCGTAGTTGCGGAAATCCTGACGGCCCGTCTCTTCATACAGCATCCAAAGAACCCCGGGGAAGAAACCTGATACCCATCCTGAATATGTGGTTGTCTTAAGTTGCCCGTCCTCCCATGTCCGGGGAAGTACGGCCTCTTTGCCTTGAAGGTTATTTGCAAGGATAACAGACTGCGTTTCAGCCCTTTCCAAGCCACGGTCGATCATCGCTTGGATGGATTCGCGCGTATCGGTAGGGAATGAATTGAAAAGCATTCCCAAAAGGGCCGTCAGAATGAATCTCACTTCGCCTTGAATTTACTCTCCACGCCCAAACGTGCTTCAACCACATTTATAATGTAGTCTCCTGTCTTCTCAAACTCGCTGGCCAGGTCGATGATCAGGGCTGAACTCTCGTATGAATCGATGTCCAGAACTCCGCTGTTTTTCAGCTTGTCTCGTTCAGCATTGATCTTTCCTTCAAGTTCATCTGAGATTACGATGTCATAATCATCCTTGCGACCGGAAAGGATAGTATCCATCCTGGAAAGGGCTTCTCCGACCAGAGAGTACAGGGTGGCTATTCCTTCCTCCTGCTCTGTGGTAAGGGCAGTCTTGTTGTCCCTGCCCCTCTTCATGATCTTGGCTATGTTCAGGCAGCTGTCACCGATGCTCTCGAGCTCTCCGATCTGACGGAACATGGAGCGGATCTTGTCCTTGGATTCATCGGAGAGGTGAGCGTCAGCAACTTGGCTCAGGTAATGACCGATTTCATTCTCCATGGAATCACTGATGCCTTCGTATTTGGCGACCCTGTCGAATATTTCCTTGAATCTTTCATCGTCGCCCGACTCGTGCAGGTCCTTGAGCATGCCGTACATCCTGTTCATCCTTTCGCTGAACAGGGAGATTTCCTTCTGCGCCTGGAGTATGGAGATTTCAGGGGTCTTCATCAGACCACCGCGGATGTACATGAGACGAGCCTCCTCATCTTCCTCTGTCTTCTTGGGCTTTATCAGGCTACACACGATCTTCTCGATTTGCGGGATGAATCCGATCAACAGGGCAGTGTTGATTACGTTGAAGGCAGTGTGGAACATGGCCAGGGCGAAAGAGAGTTTCGCAGAACTTTGTGACGAGGCCGTGGGATCGAGTCCAACGAGGGAACAGACCATCCTTACGAATGGGAAGAAGACGATGAGCACCCAGATTACACCGAAGACGTTGAACAACAGGTGGGCTAGAGCGGCCCTTCTGGCCTGTGTGTTTGCAGAAAGTGCGGCTATGTTGGCCGTGAGGGTTGTTCCTATGTTCTCTCCCATGACAAGGGCGATACCCTGGAAAATAGTTATCGCTCCGGTTGTGCAAAGAACCATGGTGATGGCCATCAGCGCAGCCGATGATTGGGCGATGCATGTCAGGATGGAACCGATCAGGAGGAACAGGAGGATAGTCCAGTAGCTTCCTGAATCAAACGATGAGAAGAAATTGACCACTGCCGGTTTATTTGCAAGGTCCATTTCAATGCCTGTGGTTTTCAACATCCCAAGGGCGAAGAGAAGGAATGACAATCCGAAAAGGAAGTCTCCTACGTAACGGTGCTTGCCCAATTGGATCAGGATTATTCCTATCAGGAATGCCGGCCATACCAGGGTTGTAACATTGAATGAAAAACCAGCAGACATGATCCAGGCGGACATAGTGGTGCCTATGTTGGCACCCATGATGATCGATATTGCCTGGGCAAGGGTGAGTAGGGCTGCATTGACAAAGGACACCGTCATGACGGTGGTAGCTGCAGAAGACTGGACGGCTACCGTCACCAGGGCTCCGGTGGCTACTCCGGAAAACCGGTTCGTGGTCATCTTGCCCAGCAAATGGCGCAACTGAGGTCCCGCCATTTTCTGGAGGGCCTCGCTCATCACCTTCATTCCGTAGATGAGCAGGGCTATCGAGCCAAGGAGTTTCAGGGCGATGAGCATGGGACTAGATCTTTTCCATCAATGCAGAAATGCGGTCACGGACTTCTTCGATAGTTCCTATGCCATCGATCTCGTTGTAAGCTCCGGTCTTTTTGTAGAACTCCACAAGAGGCTCCGTCTTTTCGTGGTAGGTCCTGATCCTGTTCGCAATGGTCTCATCAGATGCATCATCTGCGCGGCCCTCTATGGCGGCACGGTGACGGATCCTCTCCTTGATCATCTCGTCCGGGATCATCAGGGACACGACTCCACTGACTTTCTCGCCTTTTTTCGCAAGCATCCTGTCAAGGGCTTCTGCTTGTGCGATAGTACGGGGGAATCCATCGAGGAGGAAGCCGGAAACGCCTTCCACGGTGTTGAACTTGTTCTCGATCATGCCTTCGACTATCTCATCAGGCACAAGGTTACCGCCTTCGATCAGGGCTTTGGCCTTGAGCCCAAGTTCGCTTCCCTTGGCCATCTCACCGCGAAGAAGGTCTCCGGTAGAGATGTGGCACAGGTTGAACCTTTCCGCCATGGAAGCGGCCTGGGTGCCTTTGCCCGCACCCGGAGGGCCGAAAAGAATGTAGTATTTCATATTATTGTCTAAAACATAAATATCCTTGAAGTTTCTTCCGAGCCCGTCATAGTCCAGGCCGAAACCGACTATGAAATCGTCAGGAATGTTCATTCCGACATAGTCAATTCTCTGGTCAAGTTTGTAACATCCCGGCTTGAAAAGCATGGTGCAGATCCTGGTCTCAGTTGCTCCGTTGGCCTTCATCATTTTGACTAGGTTGGCGATTGTCCTTCCTGAGTCGATAATGTCTTCAACAATGATGACCCTCTTGTCTTTTACGCTGCCTGTCATTCCGATTATGTCCCTGACCTCCCCGGTAGACTGCATCCCAACGTAGGAGGAGAGCTTAATGCAAACTATCTCACAGTTGAAGGTGAGACGTTTCATAAGTTCTGCAGTAAACAGGATGGAACCGTTAAGGACGCAGAGCAGGACTGGGACGTCCTTTGATCCATTAAAATCGTTGTTGATCTTGATTGCCACCTGGTCAATGGCTTCTTCGATTTTTTCGTAGTCGATGAAAGGGCGGAAAGATTTGTCGTGGAGTCTGATGTTGCTCATTGCTTGCAGATTTTTGCAATAACAAAAATACTACATTCCTTAAAAAAACAGAAATAATCCCCCAGTGTTTTATTAACAATCCTTGTTATTAATTTCCGGTCTCCTAAATTTGCCCCTGACCAAAACCTGGATTGTATGAAAAACTCCATCAGAATTATCCCTTTTCTTTTCATAAATGTCCTTGCATCGGCCTGCTTAGCGGTTCCTGTCGCAGCCCAATCAGACAGTCAGATGAGAGCGGTTATGGCTCTGGTCGGTGCTTCTTCGGAGGAGGAACTCGACGAGCAGGAGATGGAACGTTTCGCCCATTTCCTTTCACATCCCCTAAGGATCAACTTTGACACAAGTTCCAAATTGCTGTCAAGCGGACTGATGAGCCGTTACCAGGTTGCCAGCCTCGAGGACTACCGTTCCCGCAACGGGGAGATACTGTCATTTTCTGAATTGTCGCTGGTAGAAGGATTCAATCCTGAATATGTTGCTGCGCTTAAGCCTTTTCTGTCCCTGGAGGGGAGGGACAGGCCAGGAGAGATTCCGGACAGTACCCTTTCTGTCAGGAGTGACGCCATGGCCAGGGTGACGATAAAAGCAGACGGCTTGAACTATGGAGCCAAGTACAAATTGACATACGATGCGAGAGCTGAATTGATGGCAGCAGGAAGGACTCCTTCCTCATGGTCAGCAGGAATGGTTTTCTATGGCAGCAAAAGATCCTGGAAAGCAGTTGCGGGGGATTATAACCTGCGATTCGGGCAGGGGCTGACTATGTGGAGTGGACTGTCTCTCACAGGATTCTCCTCATCGTCGTCATTCTATAGGAGGCCGACTGGTCTTTCTCCGTCATTCTCATGGTCCGGAACCGGGACACACCGGGGAATCGCTTCTGATTACCAGTTTGGCAGATTCGTCCTGACCTCGTTCGCTTCATTTCCAGGATTGAGGGACCGATGTGATGGAAGGAAATGCCATGTGTCATTTCTTGGTGGGGCGAACCTGGGTTATTTCGGAAGGAATGGACAGATTTCATTCACGGCTTTCGGGAAGAGGGGAGGAGGGGCTGTTTCAACTGATTTCAGGTTTAACCATAAAGGAGTTGACTCTTTCGGAGAGGTTGCCTTTGACTTAGCTTCGGGCAAGGTTGCAGCAGTGGCAGGCTCGGTTATGCCCTTGGGAGACGATTGGAAATTCAGTTGTGTAGGCAGGTACTATCCTTCCGCATTTAAGCTGGAATATTCTGGAGGAGTCAGGAGTTGGACCAGGACTTCCGACGAGATGGGAGTCGCTTTTGGATTGGAACGACATGGTTTACAGTTGACAGGGGACTTCGCCCGGAAAGATTCCGGCAGGGAAGTGAGACAGTGCAAGGTTCTGGCGATTTTACCTCTTCAGGTTTGTAAGACAGTCGTACTCTCATTCCGATTAACTGAACGGTACAGGCCTTATGAAGAGTTGCTCAAGTTCAAGACCGGTGGGAGAATGGATATTGACTGGTCAAGTTCAGGTATCTCCGCAAGGTATGGAGAGTCAGAAGGTAATGCTTGGAAAGCACGGTTCAGGGTTGAAGGATTGTTGTGCCGTTCATCCTCAGGACTTGCTTACATGGAAATGGGCAGGAAGACAGAGACCTTTTCCGCATATGTCCGCGGAACTGTGTTTCTGATAGATAATTGGGACGACAGGATCTATTCCTACGAAAGGGATGTTCCTGGAAGTTTCACAGTGCCTGCATATTACGGCAGGGGTTTAAGCCTTTCGGCGACAGGAGGGTACCGGTTCCGTTTTGGAGAGAGGAAAAGAAAAACCCTGAAACTGAATCTCAGGGTCTATTCTGTTGCTTATCCGTTAATGAAGGAACCTAAACCTTCGATTATCCAGGCAAGGTTCCAGGCTTCTGCTTCGTTCTGATTATTTTGAAGGAATCTTTATGACCTGTCCTTCCCTGATGCTCTCTCCGATCCCGTTGTACTTCATGATGGCGGAGGATGAGACTCCGAACTGCTTGGAAATCTTGTAAAGGGTGTCTCCCTTCTTGACTTTGTAGGTGGTTCCTCCGGAAGAGGTTGAAGCAGCTGGTGCGGAAGTCTTGGGCTGTGACGTTGAAGAGGACACGGCGGGATTGCCTCCCTTATAGATGTAAAGCCTCTGTCCTACTCGTATCGTGTTGCTCCTCAAGTGGTTCCAACTCTTGAGCTGAGCCACGGTAACATGATGCCTGGACGCGATTTTACCGAGGGAATCTCCACTTCTGACCTTGTAAGAGATCCGGCTTCCGGTAGAACTGCTTTCCGAAGTGCTCGGCTTTGAACTTACCAGCGTCTGGGGATTGAGGAATTCTTCAGCGCGGTAAGTGTAGAGAGAGTCTTCGTTGGCAAGGAATGCACTGGTGTAATTATAAGGGATCCGGAGTACGTAGGGCTTGCTGTTTCCTGGAATTATGTCCTTGATGTACTGGGGATTCAATCCCTTGAGTTCGTCGAAGGGAATCCCAACAAGTTCGCTGACCTGCTGGAGGTGAAGGTTCTTGTTGATCATGAAGGTGTCCACCTGGACCGGCAACTGTACGCTGTTGGGGACGATTCCATATTCCTTGCTGTAGTGGATTGCGTACATTGCTCCGACGAAGGCAGGGACATATCCCCTGGTCTCCCGGGGAAGATATTCATAGACCGACCAGAAATCCCTCTTGCCGCTCCTGCGGATCGCCTTGTTGACGTTGCCGGGGCCACAGTTGTAGGCGGCAATTGCGAGCGACCAGTCGCCATAGATGTCGTGCAGCTGCTTGAAGTAGGTGGCAGCCTTCTCGCTGGAGCGGTAGGGGTCGCGACGCTCATCGACGAGCGAATTCACTTCCAGGCCCACGCCACGGGCAGTGCCGAGCATGAACTGCCAGAGACCGGCAGCACCGGCAGGCGAAACGGCATTGGGATTCATGGCCGACTCGATGACAGGGATGTACCTGAGTTCGAGGGGCAGTCCCTCCTTCTCAAGTGCCTGCTCAAAGATGGGCATATAGTAGAGACTCATGCCGAGCATTTGCTCAACAAGAGTGCGGTTGCGCTTGACATAACGGTCGATGTAGGAGCGCACCACCTGATTATAAGGCAACTCGATGGACGAAGGGATAGCCTTGAGGCGGCGGATGTACTCGGCCTCGTCGACCTCACCTGTCGACTTGTTTTCGACATCCTTGTCGAGGATGGCATAGTTCTGGAGATACCAGTTCTCCATCATGGCATTGGTGTCGGTCCAGAAACTGGCGGAAAACACGATGTCGTTGTCGGTGATTGACTCCTTGATAGAAAGAATCGACTTCTTGTCGTTGGCCGCAAACAGCGAAATCGCGGCGAGCGACATGATCACGAGAGATTTGAATCGGTATTGTTTCATTGTTTCAACGAGTTTTGTTCAATTTCAGAAATTAAAGGCGCACTGCAACCCCACCGAGGGTTTGGCATTGGAGCCTGGATTATTGAGAAGC
>JAEEGK010021605.1_pt1 | contig 13588 bp, 10 predicted proteins | sample 8958771 | NCBI WGS metagenome assembly JAEEGK01 (sample SAMN16246547, study PRJNA631951) | gut metagenome | biome: gut microbiome; feature: rumen; material: SC-attached | host: Bos | place: Iran: Karaj | collected 2018-10 | reverse complement strand
AGCCTGGCCCCATAATCTTTTTATACTGGGAATTGGCACGGACAATTCTGATTTCTCCGTAGTGCCCGTCCGGCGTTTTTTCAACAGATAAAACTGCTGCAGCCAGTTCGTTTGCATCTACAATATTCTGAAAATCCATACTTTTATTTTAAGGGGGAATTGCTTACTTTGCAATGATATTTTCTAAAAGCTGATTTATTTCATCAAATTCTATATTTTCTACAGCTTTTTCAAGTTCCGGCATTTTTTCAGCTAAGTTTTCCGGAAGTTTTGATTTTTGCAGAAGTGAAAATTCCTCTTCAACTTTAGCCAGGTCAAAATCTGCACAGCCTTCAAGCAGGGATTTTATAATTTCTGAAAGCTTTTCTTTAGAAAGTTCCTGTTTTTCACTTTCTGCTTTCTGACCATAATTGTTTACAGGCGAAAGTAAATCTATATAACTGCGGTATAACTCAAGCATTTTTTCTGTTTTTTTCTCATTTCCGATAAAGCTCTGCAATTTATTTACATCTGCTTCCAGTTCAGCCGCAAGCTCCGAAAGTTCTATAGCACCTGTTATTCTTGCCGCACTTTTTAATGCATGAACCTGAATTGTGTAATTCTTGCATTCGCCCTGCAAAAAATATTCCTGAATCAAGTCAGCTTTTTCTTCAATAGAATTAACAAATGTCCTTGCAATAGTAAGCCAGTTTTCAAAACCACCTGCAGCTTCAACCGCGGTCTCTACATCAATCTTATCTTTTGGAAATTTCGGAAAGTCCTCTGGGATTATACTTTCTTCTGCGGCTGCTGTAACCGGTATTATCAGTTCTTTTTTGAGCCATTTTGAAAGACATTCTGCAAAATCTTTTCCTTGAACAGGCTTTGCTAAAAAATCATTGAAGCCGCTGTTTATAAACATCTCTCTTGCACCGTTCACTGCATTTGCGCTCAAAACAATGACAATACTTTTTTCTGCTTCCGCTAAATCAGCCTCTACCGCACGTATTTTTTCAAGCGTTTCAACACCATCCATTCCCGGCATCTGATGATCCATGAAAACGATGTCATATTTTTCCTCTGCCATAAAATCCAGGGCTTGAAAACCGCTGATTGCCTTTATACAGTTTATGCCAAACTTTTTTAGCAAACCATCTGCAACCTGAAGATTCACCTCGTTATCATCCACTACAAGGATTTTTGCCTCCGGCGCTTTGAAAGGAAGGATAGACTGTTTTTCGGCAAAAAGGTATGCATATTTTGGACTGTTGATTAAAGGAAGTGAAAGCTGTTTTAGAGGAATCTGTCTTGGAGAAATCACTTCTCTTCCTTCATCAAACAAAGGCTTGTAAAAGTCTCCGCAAGTTTTTGGCGAAATACGTTTTTGCGGAAGATTTACATAAAAAGTTGAACCTTTGCCGTATTCTGATTCCACACTAATTGAACCGCCCATAAGTGAAACAAGATTTTTACTTATTGAAAGTCCCAGCCCGGTTCCTCCTTTTGAACGATTCATCTGCATATCAACCTGCTGGAAGGCGCGGAAAAGCTTATGAATGTCTTCTTTTTTTATTCCGATTCCAGTATCAATAACGCTGAATCTTAAACCGTCTGTTTCCGGCTGATATTTTTTCAAATCTTCAACTCTAAGGCAGATACTTCCTTTTTCTGTGAACTTAGAAGCATTTCCTGCCAGATTGATTAAAATCTGCCTTAGACGCATATCATCGCCATAATAAATCTGGGCAAGTTCCGGTTCAATTTGCAGCAGAATATCGACGGGTTTTCCACGCAGACGGATTTCTACAACATTCATAATGTCGTTCATCAGTTTAAGAAGATCATAATCATGAGGAAGAATTTCCATTTTGCCTGATTCAATTTTTGAAAAATCAAGAATATCGTTTATAATTCCGACTAGATTTATTCCTGAGGATCTTATCTGCCGCAAAATATTTTTTTCACTGTCATTAAGATTAAAATCAAGGGCAAGTTCACTCATTCCTACAATTGCATTCATTGGGGTTCTGATTTCGTGGCTCATATTGGCAAGAAACATGGATTGCGTTCTTTCCCGCTCAAGAGTTTCCTGTAAATAATGTTCCTTAATAAATGCAATTGCTGTAGACATCATCATAAATACAATAATGTAGGCCCAGTAAGGATTATAAGTCCAGTCCATCTTAAAAATCTTTATGAGTATAAAGGAAATGATAAAGCAGAGACTGTCTACAGTAATTGTGACTATACTGTTTATGTAAAGAACTGCAGAAGTAAGAACGACTATGAAAAAGGCAAAGGTAAAATCTGCAACTCCAAAAACTCTGGCAGTTATAAGAACTGCAGCAAATGCACAAAAGGTTAGAAAAAGTCCGTAAGTTTTTACAATTTGATAGTAAAGATTATTCCACTGATTGTTTTTTAATTTTTTACGCGCCGCAAGTGAAAATAAAAAAATGGCAAGCGAAGAAAGAACAAATAAGCCATCAAGAATTACAAACAAAAGATAAGCATTTACAGAAAAACTCCCCATATGAAAAATGCTCTTAGCGTAGCGGGGGAGAAAAAGCTTGCGTATATCTCTTATAAACTCCGTGGTCAGATAAATTGCCATTAAGGGAGCAAATATCAAAAGTCTTCTGAGGTTAGCATGATTTGCAATTTTTTTATACGAAGCACTTGCCATGGCGTACTCCTTTTAGATATAGATACTTAGATACCGAAAACTGCGTTTACTTTGTTTAAAAAATCAACTCTATCGGTATTTTTAAGGATATATCCCTGGGGTTTTAATTTTAAGGCTTCTTTTACCTTTTCTGTATCGCTTACGGCTGTTAGGAAGATTACCGGAATATCTGCATACTCAGGTTCACTTCTTATCATTTCCAGAGTCTGTACACCATTGCAAACTGGCATTTCATAATCCAGCAGAATTAAATCAGGCCGGGCTTTTACAAGATAAGAAATACAAGCTGCTCCGCTTTTTACAACTGCAACCTGATAAAAGTTTTTAAGCCAGTTCATCATATTGCGCAGACAAATTGGATCGTCATCTACCAGCAAAACAGAAAGTTTTCGTTCTGAACTGTTGTTTATAATAGGGCTTAACTCCTCATATTGATTAAGAATAAACTCGAACTTTTTCTGAAAGGTCGTTACATGAAGGGGCGTTTCTATACAGTGTACGTATTCCTTTGCGCACAAGTCATCATGTTTTTCGATGGTTTCTTCAGTTCCCAAAAGGCAGAAATGTACATTTTTAAAGTACATAATCATTCTTCGTAATTCAACAAGACTGGAAGCAGCTGTATTGTCCATAAATACAACAATAATCCTGATTCCTTCTGTCATAAGTAAGTTTTCTGCCTGTTTTGAATCAAAAGAAATTATTTTTGAATCATATTTACTTCGGATAAAGCCCAGAATTGCTTCATCAGCATTTTTTTCTTCCCTGATAACAAGAATGTCTTTCATAACGTTATAATTGTAACATCGATTTTCTTACCCGTAAACAAATATATAAAGATTTACTTTTTGAATTGTTTGATTTATGATATTTGTTATGGATGATATAGATAAAAAGCAACCAAAAGTAGCAAATTCTTTACTGTTTAAAATTTTATTTATTTTTGCATTATTTACCATAATTACTATTGGTTTTAGTGGTGTAAATACTTATGTTACCCAAATGCATCTTTATAAAGAGCAGTGTCTTGATAATCTTAGAAATATTGTTGATTACCTTGAACTTTTAATTAAAGATTCTGGTGATGAGTTTATCGACTATCAGGAATATTACATGCAGCATTACAAGGAAATTGATATTCCTTATGATTTTACAGAATATAGAAGTGCTCATCATAATTTTCAGGCTATGGTTTTGCAGGCAGATAAGGTTGATTTGTCTGATTCGCCAAAATTGGGTTTTAGTGGCCTTTCCGAAGAAGAAAAAAAAGCTTATTTTATCTATTGCCACGAATACTGGACTTTGGTTTTTGAAAATGCCCGTAAATCTTTTAATCTGCCTTACACCTATTATCTTGTTCCAAAAGAAGAAGATTATCTGATGTATTATATGATTGATGGTGAGCGTTCTCATAAAAATGCAGACGGTTTTATGTCTGATGAAGGAGAAAATCTTTATCTTGGTGATGTTTATTATAATCCCTACGAAAAATATTATGTTCAGTGGAATACCTGGTTTAGTGGTACCCGTCAGAATGATTTCCAGGTTTGGGATACTGACTGGGGACATACCTATGCCTATTATTCACCTCTTATTATTAATGGAAAAAAACTTGGACTAATAGCCGCAGAAGTGAATGTTAAGTCTGTGTATGATGCTGTCCTAAAAAATACGCTTACATTGTCAATTGGCATTATTGTTGGAGTAATTCTTTGTATAGCATTTATTTTCTATCTGCTAAATCTTTTATACATTAAAAAAATTGTCCGTCTTGAATCTGATATGCGTGAATATGCTGAAGAAAAAGATCCTGATATAGTAAGAAGAATAAAAGAAAGTGCAACAGGTAAAGATGAAATTTCTTCTCTTTCTCGGCAGTTCGCAACTATGGTTACCGAAGTTGAAAGATATATGCAGACTCTCCGAACAACTTCTGAAGAATTGGATGATACCAAAAAATTCGCAGATAAAATGAATGCCCTTGCAAATAAAGATGCTCTGACTGGTATTCGTAATAAAACGGCTTATGATAATGAATTCAAACGTCTTGAATGGAATCTGGAATCTGGAATTAAAACTTTTGGTTTTGCAATGATTGATTTGAATGATCTTAAGCAGATTAATGATACTTACGGTCATGAACAGGGAAATGCTGCAATCAAAAAGTTATCTTACATTGTCTGCCATGTTTTTGACCATTCTCCTGTATTCCGCATAGGTGGAGATGAATTTGTAGTAATCCTTGAAAAATCAGATTATAACCAGATAAAATCTTTGATACAGGAATTCAATTCACAGATTGAAGAGAGTACAAAAGATACATCAGTTGAGCCTTGGGAGAGAGTTTCTGCTGCCATAGGTTACGCCTTATATGATGAATCGCTTGATAGAAGTGTTTCTGATGTATTCAATCGCGCTGATAAAGCAATGTATGTTCAAAAGCGATTGATGAAGGCAAGCCGATAAAGGCTGTATATCGTTGATTAATTTTCAATAAAGTTGATAATAGAGCGATATGAAAAACAAAGGATTTTATTTATCCCTTGTCGCTATCGCACTACCAATTTCACTGCAGGCACTTTTGCAGAACTTTGTAAATATGCTCGATACCGTTATGATCGGGCGGCTTGGAAGTACCGAAATTGCAGCGGTTGGGCTTGGAAATCAGATTTTTTTTATCCTCAATATGATTCTTTTTGGAATTACATCAGGAGGCGGAGTTTTTATTGCTCAGTTCTGGGGTAAACAAGATATAAAAGGAATAAGAAAATCTGTAGGCTTGATGACCGGAATTGCAGTTTTTGCAGCCCTTGTTTTTACAATTCTGGGACTTTTAATTCCTTACAAAATGATTGGCTTGTATTCTCCCGATCCACAGGTTGTAAAGGTTGGTGGCGATTATCTTAGAATTGTCTGCCTGAGTTATATTCCAACGGCAATCAGTTTTTCCATTACTTTAGCTCTCCGCAGTACTGAACGCGTAAAGCTTCCCTTAGTTTGTACTTCTGTTTCATTGATTACTAATGCTGGTGCTAATTACTTACTGATTTTTACAGCTGGTCTTGGAGTAAAAGGTGCGGCTATTGCTACAATATTTTCCCGTCTTGTTGAAGTAATGATTCTTTTAATCTGGTCTTATACTCATGAATATGAAGTTTGTGGAAAAATCCGTGAGCTTTTAGGATTTGACTGGAGTTTTGTTCTAAAATATATAAAAATTGCTTTCCCTGTAATAATAAACGAAACTTTCTGGGGATTAGGAACTTCTGTCTATAATGCAATTTATGCGCATGCCGGTACGGATTCTTTTACAGCCTACAGTATTACTGGAACAATCAGTCAGTTGACCTGGGTATTCTGTATGGGCTTTGGAAACGGAATAGGTGTTCTTATTGGCAAGAGAATAGGTGAGAAAAAGTTTGATGAAGCACGGTCCTATGCATTTCGCTCTATGTGGTTCATGCCCCTGGTTGGAGCTTGTGTCGGAATCCTGCTTTTACCGCTGTCAAAACTATTGCCGCTGCTCTTCAATGTAGAACCGGAAATAATAAAAATGGCAACCTCAATCCTTATGATTCTGATTTTTGTTTATCCATTCAATTCCTTCTGTATGGATTGGGTTGTCGGTGTTTGCCGGGCAGGTGGTGATACAATTTTTTCTGCGGTTTCTGAATTACTTGTTTTGTGGTGTGTGTCAATTCCTTTAGGTTATACAGCTGCCTTTGTTCTTCATCTTCCAGCCCCTATGATTTTTCTTTTCTTTTCAAGTGAGTCTTTTATAAAAGCGATTATAGGTGCCATCAGAATTATAAGTGGAAAGTGGCTGCATGAAGTAACCTGAGACTTTTGTAATTGATTTTTTGTATCCTCCAGAATATCAAATTGTTATAAATGGATATATGGGGGCACAAATTGAAATATTTCTCAAAAATCTTATCCAGTCTGCTGGCTGGTATGGTAATTTTATTAAGTCTGTCTTCCTGTATTGTGGAAGAAGATTTAAGCAAAAGTATTAAGGGCATAAGCCAGACAAGTATTGATTCTGTCAGAATTGCAGGCAGAAGCATAATTTCTTACAACGAAACCGTTTCTTTCAAAGCGGCAGTCTCTATGACCGGGGATGCAGCTTTAACTTATCTCTGGACAGTAACGCAGGGAAGTGATTATTTGCTTTTAAGCGACAGTGAGTCCAAAAAAATCACAGTTCAGGCAAATAACACTACAGCAAATGAACAAACAGCACAGCTTCAAGTAACTGTTTCAGATGGAACAAACAGCATGACCGCAGTTCATCAGGTTACAATTACAGAAAAGGGAGTTACTCTTCCTCCTGAATCAATTCCTGCGTATACTGATACAATTTATATAAATCTGACTGATGGCCTTGTTTCCTCTGAAGATGTTTCTGGTGATTCTTCAGAGGATTCTTCCTGGCAGCAGATAGGTGTGGGAGCAGAAGGTGAAATTGTATTTTCCGATGAATGTGTGCTGGTAAGATATACAAAAGATGATGATGGCAATTCAACAGGCCTTATTAAAATAGATGCTTCTGCTTTTGACGGAGATTTTACAGTAAAGCTGGCAGGAAGAACAGATAAGGGTGGTGTAAAGCTTCAGACAAACGCAGATTACAAGACCAATGTTTATTTGAACGCTGTCACAATCAATTCTACAGATTATCCTTGTCTGGACATTACAAAGGGTGGAACTGCTGATATTTATCTTGAAGGTGAAAACTCATTTACTGATGGGCGTAAATATGGCATTGGATATGGTGAAGATTATTCTACTGAGGGAAGTGATAACAAGGGAACTTTGTTTTGCAAGGGAGACTTAAACTTAATGGGATCTGGTACTCTTACTGTTACTCAGGCTTATAAAAACTGCATTGCATCAAAAGCAAATCTTACAGTAAATGGTGGAACTTATCTTCTTTCTTCCAATGGAAAAAATGGTCTTTGTGGAGATGCTTCTGTTACCATAAATGATGGTGATATTACTTTTAATGGAAGTGGCTCTATCTCTTCAAGTACATTCCGAAAAGCAAATGCAATTAAGGCTGACACTGACGATTCTTCCAGTGCAGTTTATATAAAGGGTGGCAAACTTAATCTTACCACCTACAATGGAAAAGGTATTTCTGCATCAAAAGTTTATATTTCAGGTGGAAATAGCGTCCTGTCAATTACGGGCGTCTCGGATTACACTAACGATAACCACAGAACTTCAACTTATTACGATGCAGATGGAGTAAAGTATTCCAATGTAAGCGTTACTTTCGCCGCAGAAGGAATAGAAGGAGCTTCTATTATAGAAATTACCGGTGGCTCTGTTTCTGTTACAGCTACAGATGATGCATTAAATGTAAGCGATTCCTCTGGTAATTTTAACATGAAAGGCGGTTCTCTTTATTGTTATGCCCAAAAAGGGGATGGAGTTGATTGTAATGGAAGCATAAGCATAAGCGGTGGTCTGCTGGTTTCTTATGCACCTACTGGTTCTGAAGATGCCCTGGATTGTGGGGACCAGAATGGAAGCATAAAAATAAGTGGTGGAACTATTGCAGCTTGCTGTGGTTCGTCTAATGCTTTAAGAGATATTTCTGTAAGCAATCAAAGACTGCTTTATTTTACTGGTACTTCAAGTGGAATGGGCGGAGCTTTTGGCGGTGGAATGGGCGGTCCAGGGGGAAACAGACCTGGAAGCGCATCCTCTACGGGAACTTCTTCTGTCTCTTTTTCAAAAATTGCTGTAAAGGCTTCAGATTCAGCTTCAGCTTCAGACAAATGGCTTTATGCCTATGAACTTCCATCTTCAAGTTTCGGTCTCTTTTTTATGACAAGTCCTGACTTTACATCTTCTTCGGCTTCTGATTATTCAGTCTATTCAAATCCAACTTTTACAGGCGGCAGTAATTTTCATGGATTATATTCAGTCAGTGAAGAAAATACAGAAATGCCGTCAATTTCTTCTGGCAGTCTTATAGATGAAAAAAATGTCGCAATAAAATAAGTGGAAAAAACTTTTTTATGCTGATATAGTTATATAAACTGAAATATAAACTGAAAGGAGACTTTCAGTTTATATTTTTTTCAGAAAAGATCTTTTTATGGAGTTTAAATTGAAAAAATTATTTACTTATTCTTTGCTTTCTTGTTTTCTTTTCTTTCTTCTTTCTCCTGTTTTTGCAAAATCCAAACTCACTATCAAAAATACTATAGGTGCAGATTTTGATGAGCTTGGTGATTATGATTTATTTTCAAATACCAAAGAAAGCGATATCAACGACAATGTTCTTTCGGAAAATATTTTTTCTTTTGGCGATCAGCTGCAGGCAGATTTTGAAAGCAATCATTTAGATGCTCGTGTTCGACTCGATATGCTGTATACAAGTGCTTCTGACTCAGACCTTGCCTTTATGCTTGCACCTACCGGCTTTATTCACTATAAACCTTTTCCTCAGTTGAGCTTTTTTGCCGGAAATGATTTTTTTAAGCAGTTTGCAATTCCTTCTGCCTATCTTGCTGCAGATGACACAACAACAAAATACGGAAGACTGATAGCAGGCTCTGAAGGAAAAGATAATTATATTCCTGATGGTGATTTTGCTATATATACAAATGGCTTCTGTGGTGGACTTTATTCTGAATGGAACTTTAATCTCGCTGCTTATTCAGGATATTTTAAGGCACTTGCCGGCGGAACTTTTGTTGACAGCACTGGTTTTATTAAAGTTTTAGACTTAGGCTTGAATCTTGGTTTGAATGATTTATTTGATTTGGGCTTTACCGCACACAATCTTCTTAATCCTGACAGAAAACTCGGAGCCTTCGCTGGACTCACTGCTATTCCTAATCTTACTCTTAATGCAGGTTTTTACTACAATTTTACTGATTCAGATTATCTGCCCGAAACTCGTGTTGAACGTGGTGGAGAAGATGAGTTCAAGAAACAGAAAACTAAATATGCACTTGGAATTACCGGTGGTTATGATTTTGCCGGAATTGGTTTAGGCATTTATGCAGATTTTATTACTGGGCTTTCAAACGAATATATTGGTGACATAAAATATTATGATGATGAAGGAAACCTCATTAAAACAGTTACTACTACAATTGTTCGTGGAGAAACCGTTGTAAAATATAAAGACGGGGAGGCAAAGCGTTCCGACGAATACCCGGAAAATGCTTTTCCTTTATATAGTCAGATTTGCATAAATTATGATGCAAACGATAGCATCAGCTGTTCTCTCAATGTAAAATTGCGCACTCTTGTAAATGCTTCTGATGATACCTGGCTTTCCTTCTGTCCTGGGCTTACAATTAAACTGCCTCATAAATATGGAACTTTAAGTACAGGTTTACATCTGGATATGAACTTGACCCGTTATTCAGGAGTTTCAGATATTTCTCTTCCATTTACCTATACTTACAAGTTCAAGAAAAAGTTTTAGAGAACTGGAATCTGTTCATCATCCGAGTTTTCAAGAATGATGTTCAGATTTCCATTTCTGGTTCTAAGCTCATCTATAAAGGCTTTTATATCTGCATTTGCCTTTGGCTGAATCCAATAGGAAATTGTAAATAAGGTTCCCATATTTGAAGTTCTTACGTTTTTTACGTCGTATTTCAAAAGATATTTGTCAAAAATATCATTGAAGACATCTTTATAATTCATGTCTTCTGGAATTGTGATTTTAAGCACCTGCTTCTGATTATCCTTCCAGAATCTTGAAAGAAGTACAAAAAGAAGGGTTACAACAATTGTCATAACAAATCCGAGGAAATAATCATTCAAGCCGATTATAAGTCCAACTGCAATTGAAAAGAATACATAAAGAATGTCCTTTGAATCTCCCGGAATACTTCTGAATCGTACCAGAGCAAAAACACCTGCAAGAGAAAGGGTCTTTTTAAGATCTGTGGCAATAAAAGGAATTACAATTGTCATAATCACTGGCAGCAGTAAAACCGTGATTGCAAAGTTTTTGGAAAATCTTTTGTTTTTATTGGCAAGAATATATCCACCCGTAATTATAACTCCGGCAATAAGTCCCAGCAGCATGTTAAAAACAATGTTAGCTTTTTCTGCTGTAATAAAAAATCCGCTTAATAAATCCATTTAAAAACTCCTGTGTAAACTATTTATAGTCTTATTTATTCTTTTGTTTATTCAAATAATTTTTGTATTCTGTACCATATTTTGAAAAAGAAGTGCTGAAAATCTTTCTTTCTGACAAAAAGTGAACAAACCATAGTGGAAAAGATTTAAAAGCCTTTGCTTCCATAAGCCATTTTCCTTCCGGTAAAAGCTGGTCTCCGTAAATAGGAGAATCAAGTCTCAAATCTTCCCGCCTTGTTTGAATATTTCTGTCGATTGTAAGTCTGAAGTCCGAATTGTTTTTTTCAAAAAAAGCAAGCCTGTCATAAGCAATAAAAACTCTCGGTTCAAGCTTGTAAAAGTTCATTATATAATCAATTTCTCTCATTACCTGATGATTCATTATCGGGTTGTCGGTAATAATTCCGCTTTCAAAATATTTATAGGCAGCTTCCAGGGTAAAGGTTGTACGGCGTTTGTTGACAACTGAATCATATTTTTTCTTGCTTTCAAGATAGACCTTATCTGTTAAAGCTGCCTGACCATAGCTTCTAAGTCTTATTTTTTCCTTAAAGGCAGGTTTTTCCAGAGATTTTCGAATAAGTTCATCTGCTTTTGTATCAAGATAAATATTGCAGATTGTATATGGCTTTCCATCTTTATTATAAAGGTCAGCATCCATATATTCGTTAATTATATTTAAAAGTGCGTTTTTATCTTCATCAGAAATAAGATATTTGATTTCCCGTCTGTTAAAAACTTCAATCGCCATTTTTTTAGTTTACCATACTTTGCCTGATTTTTATATATCTATAAACATGCAATCTTGAATATTGTTACTAATTTATATAAACGTTTTTTTAAGAAATGATTTTCTTGTTTTTAGGAGTAAGGCAAGATATACTATTAATAGAGTCTAATGGAGCCGGATATGAAAAAAGAATTATCAAAAAATCTGCTTAAAAATCTGATGGGCATTATTGTAAGTCTTTCTGCCTTGACTTTTTCTTCCTGTGTAAAAAATACATCATCTTCAAAGCTTTCAATTGATTATAAAGCTGCTAAAGAATTGTACGGGCAGGAAATAAAAATTACACCTATGGATTCTTCTGTTACAATAGAAAAAAATCTGATTACAATTGCGCCCGGCAAAGAAGATGTAACTTATGAGATTACCGGATATTTTAATGGACAGATTATTAATAAAACAAAGGATACAACAATTCGACTGAATAATGCTTATCTTGAAAATACGTCCGGACTTCCTGCTCTGAAAAGCTCTTCTAAGTTTGAAGTTTCAAGTGTAAATGGTTCGACAAATTATATTGTTTCAAGCGGAAGAAATTATTCAAAAGTAGCCGCCCTTCAGGGAAAAAGAGGCCTTGTCCTTGGTGGCAGCGGAAATCTTTATGTTGTGGGAAATGTCTGTCATGGGGTAGAAGCTGAGGAAGTCAAAATAAAGGGTACCGGCACTTTTTATCTGCAGGGAACAAAATCTGGTTCGGCTTTAACCTGTGAAACTTTTACGGTTGAACAGAAAAAGGATTTTAAATGCTATCTGATTAATTCCAAAAATGGAATAAAGGCTGATGGATTTATTAATATTTCATCAGGAAACTATTATCTTTATGATAATGAAATAGCTTTAAAAACTGAAATTGCCCAGGAAGCAGGCGACAAGCATCATTCAATTACCCTTGCAGGAGGAACTTTTTATACTTTTGCCAACAAAACTTTTTATGTCACCGAAAAAGAGCAATATTATCCTCAGGGAGCAGTTTTTATAGAGGAAGATTAGAAGATGAAAAAATCAATATTATTATTTTTTGCTTTAACAATTTTTGCCGGCGTCGGCTTTTCTCAGTCAAAAAAAATTACAATCGATTCAGCAGCGGCAAAAGAATCTTATGGAAATAAAATCAGCATTTCTCCTATGGATAAATCTGTCTCTATAAAAAACAATGTCATTACAATTTCACCAAAACACGAAGAAGTAGTTTATACAATTTCAGGTTACTTTAATGGACAGATTATTATTAAAACAAAAAATACTGAGCTGAAACTTAAAAATGTTTATATAGAAAACACAAAAGGACTGCCTGCAATTTACAGTGAAGTAAAGTTTGAACTTTCTGCCGTACAGGGAACTTCAAATTATATTCTTTCTTCCGGAAAAAATGATTCAAAAATAGGGGCAATTTATTGCAAAAAAGATTTGAATATAGGTGGAAGCGGCAATCTTTATGTTACAGGAAATATTTATCACGCTGTAAAAGCTGATGACATAAAAATGAAGGGTAGTGGAAATTATTATTTTAAAGGAACTTCAAAAGGTTCTTCTATAAACAGCCGTTCCTTTATAGTGGAAAGCGAAAAATCCTTCAACTGCTATCTTTTAGATTCAAAAAATGGAATTAAAGCTGATAATTCAATAGAGATTTCTTCGGGCAATTTTTATTTTTACAATAACAAAGTTGCCCTTAAAACTGATACCTCACAGGATGATTCTTCATCTCCACATTTTATAAAGCTTAATGGCGGAACAATTTATCTTTCTTCTATTGAAAAAGTTTATGCAACAGAAGAAAAAGGCTACAAATTGGCGGGTGCAAAAATTATTCAAGAATAAAAGCGCCCTTGTCAGGTCGCGCTTGTACCTGCTTTAGAACTTAAATTATTATTCCTACAGCCAAAATTGCCAAGGCGAATAAAACAAAGGCAAAATCCATAAATCGGAATTTGTAGCTTTTGCTGTTACTGCCTTTTTTTCTAAGATGGAAGCCACGTAATTCCGTTGCAACCGAGGTGGAGTCAATTTTTCTT
>JAEEGK010021602.1_pt1 | contig 13589 bp, 12 predicted proteins | sample 8958771 | NCBI WGS metagenome assembly JAEEGK01 (sample SAMN16246547, study PRJNA631951) | gut metagenome | biome: gut microbiome; feature: rumen; material: SC-attached | host: Bos | place: Iran: Karaj | collected 2018-10 | reverse complement strand
AGTCGTTCCCGATGTATAGTTGATGATGGCCAGCTTGTCCATATTGTCCGTGGGGTAGGAGAGTTCTTCCTTCGTAAGCCCTTCGGGATGCTTGCGTGCGAAAACCTTCTCGCGGTTCTCCCACGCCTCGGCCACCAGTTCGTCGCGGTGCCACAGCATCGTGCGGTCCTTCACGTTGATGGCTGCACGGAGGTTGGGCATCTGTCCGGGATTCAGCTTCTCCCATATCTCCTTGTCGGTGAACAGCACCACACTGTCGGAATGGTGCGCGAAGGTCGAAATGCTGTTGGGGTGGAAGTCGGCGAGCAGCGGCACGGCTACGCACTCGTTGACGTTGATGTCCCAGAACGTCATGGCCCAGCGTGCGCAGTTTCTTGCACAGATGGCCATCTTGCTGCGCTTGGTAATACCCGCCCCAGAGAGGAAAAGCCGAAACTGTTCAACGCTTGTTGCCACATCGGCATACGTAAACGCCTCGCCCCCATAGTCGCACAGCGCCTTCTGCTCCCACTGTTGGCGGACGGTTTCCTCCAACGTCTTCAGGTAGTGTTTCACCGTTAATTGTTCGTTTGCCATATTCTTAAACCATAAAGTATCGAAATATTTGGGGACAAAGTTACGAAAAAATCTTCTTTTGTCGTACCTTTAAAAGCAGATTTAATACGTTTTGTGAAAAAACACCAAACAATGACACTGTTTTATCAAACAAAGGCTTTGTTTTATCAATCAATGACTTTGTTTTATCAAACATTGGCGTTGTTTTAACTTTATCCCTTACCTTAGAACAATTTTGGCGGTGCCATAGACCACGTTTGCCCGTACCTTAGAACGACAAAATCAGTACCTTCGTGTCGGTTTATCGGTAGTTATGATGTCCGTTAGTCACAGAAATGTGCTGTTTATCCCAGAAATTTGGTAGTTCCTGCAACTATAAGTACTTTTGCAACGTCAAATGTTTGCATATGATTATGAAATTGGAATTAGCAACACAAAACGACAATGATTCCATCATCGCTTTTTACGATGATGTGACGGAGCGCACGCCAGAAATGGCCACATACGCCCGATGGAGTAAAGGGAAGCATCCGACGGTTGAGGGCATCTGTGCCTATATCAACGAGGGGAGCATGTATCTGTATAGAGAAAATGATGCCATCGTTGGTGCAATGGCCCTCACGATGTATCAGGGCGAGGACTATCACGCGATAGAATGGACACAGCAGGTGCCCGACGACCGGGTGGCCGTGATCCATATCCTTGCTGTCAGTCCCGACGCACAGGGCAAAGGCATCGGCTCGGAGATGATTCGCGAGGCCATCCGTCTCGCCCACGACAAGGGTATGCTGGCCATCCGTCTAGATGCCCTTGCATCGAACACTCCTGCCCACCGAATATACGAGCGGTTGGGTTTCGAGTATCGCGGCAAGCAGCACCTCTACGCGGAGAACACTGGCTGGACGGACTTCTTTTTTTTCGACTACGCTCAACAACACGTCTATGAGTACAAAAACAATTAAACATAAGAAAAATGAAACACGAGATTATTACGTTAGAAGGAGTGCAGATTATTGGCATTGCCAAGGAAATTACATTCTGCAAGGGGCAGGAGGAGTGCCCTAAGTTCTGGGGAGAGTATGTGGAAAGAATCGTCAAGCCTGTGTTTATGGAACACAAGGCTCCAGACGCCTTTCAACAAGCAGCCATCGACAACGGTGTCGGCGAGTTCGGACTTTGTACCTGCGACATCCCTAACCACAACTGTATGACTTGTGCGGAGGCCAATTTTAATGCTTGCAGCAACAAGACCTTCACCTACGTGATTGGCGGTATCTACAAAGGCGGCAGCGTGCCTGAGGGTATGCGACTCTTTCCTATCCGCAGCGGCAAGTGGCTGAAGGTTCATTTCGAGGGCGGTATGAAAGCCTTCCAACAGCAGTACCAGAAGTTCTACAAGGAGTGGCTGCCCCAACACCCGGAATTCCGCTATCCCTTGAACGCCATGACGATGGAATGGTACAACGGCGCCGACATCGAAGCCCCCGATTACCAGTGTGGCGTAATGATTCCCTTGTCTGAATAATATTGAAAAAATATGAATTACAAACAAGATAATAGTATGAAACAGAGATTTTGTCAGAGCTGCGGCATGCCGCTCACAGATGATGTGCTAGGCACCAATGCCGACGGTACGAAGAATGAAGATTACTGCATGTACTGCTATAAGGACGGCAAGTTCCTGCAGGATTGTACGATGGAAGAGATGATTGAGCATTGTGCTCAATTTGTGAATGCTGTAAACGAAGGGTTAGAAAAGCCTATTACCAAAGAGGAATACATCGGCATGATGAAAACGTATTTTCCCCAGCTTAAGCGTTGGCGCCAAACGCTGGATGTGAATAACGATGATGCGATGAAGGTCAATCCCGCTTTGATAGGCGTTAAAGAACTCATTGCACAGATGGCCGACAAACAGCCCATCGCTTATATCTCGTCAGTAGATCAAGAAGGTTTCCCTTGGACCAAGGCAATGCTGGCACCACGTAAACGAGAGGGCATCAAAACGTTCTATTTTACCACCAACACCTTCTCTCTGCGTGTAGCCCACTATAAGGCTAATCCGAAGGCCAGCATCTATTTCTGCGATGCCGAGGGTTTCAAGGGTATGATGCTTCGTGGTACTATGGAGGTGCTGACGGATGCCGCTTCGAAAGAAATGATTTGGCGTGATGGCGATGAGCAGTACTATCCCGGCGGTGTCACCGACCCAAACTACTGCGTACTCAAATTTATCGCCACCGATGGTCGATTCTATAGCGATTTCTATCCCCGTAGTTTTGTGATTGAGTAAATGATGAACAATAAAGCACTTGTCGTTATCGACATACAGAACGACATCACTAAACACTACCGCGATATCATTGACAATATCAATGCAGCCATCGAATGGGCCACAGCCGAGGGGATGCATGTGGTCTATATCAAGCATAATAACATCACAGCAGGCACGCGGACATTCAAGCCTGGCAGTAAGGGCGAAGAACTGGTACCTGAGATGAAGGTCGTGTCAGACAACATCTTCGTGAAGACGAAGAGTAATGCCCTTACAAGCGAGGCGTTTTCTTCTTTCATTGCAGCGAATGGCATTAATGAGTTCTACGTGGCTGGCGCGGACGCTACAGGCTGCGTAAAATCGACGTGTTTCAACATGACCAAGGCGGGATACACAGTACATGTCCTTTCAGACTGTGTCACCAGCTACGACCTGAAGAAACTCCCAGAGATGTTCGCTTATTACGAAAGTAAAGGCTGCGTTTTAGCGAGAGTAGAGCGATGCTAGAAAACTTTTAAACAGATATGATAATGAATTATTTTTTTGAGTACAAGAGATAACAAATAACAAGAAATATGAGTGATTTCATGATACTACGTCCATTCAACATCAATGATGCAAAGGCCATTCTGAGCTGGTGCAAGGACAAACATACTTTCCGGCTTTGGAGTGCAGACAGGTACAAGGAATACCCTGCTAAGCCTGAGGAGATGATGGAGCAGTACGAGGGTGATAATATGTATCCGTTCACAGCTGTCGTGGGAGATGAAATCGTCGGGCATATCCTATTAAGATTCCCCTTAGAGGATAAAAGTGTCATTCGTTTTGGCTTTGTTATCGTGGACGATTCGAAGCGAGGCATGGGATATGGCAGGCGACTTCTCCAACTTGCTATCGATCATGCATGTAATCAGATGGGTGTAAAGACCATTACACTGGGAGTTTTTGCGAATAATCCTTCTGCCCTTAAATGCTATCAGTCAGTAGGTTTCAAGATAACAGGTGAAGATTCCTACATGATTGATGGCGAGAAATGGAAAGGTTTTGAAATGGAATTAATGCTATAAGACAATCATGCCCAGAAGAGTCAGTATAAGGGAACCGGTGCAGGTAAAGCCGAGCAGCAGCGAATGAGCAACAGCAACTGATACTGTTTATCACATTTTTATGTAGATTATCCCAAATATTTGGTTATCTCGGAAATTATGCGTAATTTTGCAAACAAGTTTGCGAGCGAATATAATATCGGCTCTGCAACTATTCGTATCTTTCTTACGTCTAACAGACAAACATTAATCAAAAACAACAATGAAGAAAGTATTGAAAATCGCGCTACTGAGTATCTTGGGACTGGTGGTTTTAGTTGGAGTGTTAATGTGGATGGAATTTGGTCCACTGGTTAAGGGTGCCATGTCGTGCGAGAAACTTGACGATGGGTTGTATTACATGGAGTACAAGGGTGACGACGGCTTCGACGGACTGATGGCGAAGGGAGGATTTGAATCTGCCGATCAGTTGGCAAGCTATGCCATTGAGTTCCTGTCAAAGGGGCACTACAAGCCTGAGGTGAAGACCAAGAAGGAGGGTTTCGGATGCTCAGCCCTCACGGTACGCACACCCGATGGCGGCGTGCTAATGGGGCGCAACTTTGACTTCCCGTCGGCCCTTGGCGTCATTATGCACTGCATTCCCGATAATGGGTACGAATCGATCACCACCTTCAACGTGGAATTCTACGGATTCGGTGAGGATTATAAACCTGAGGGATTCACAAACCAATATATGGCTTTAACTGGATTGTTTGTCGCCCTCGACGGTATCAACGAAAAAGGATTGGCCATTGCCGACCTGATGGCTGGCGATACGATTCAAACTCACCAGCGCACCAGCAAACCCGATCTGACCACAACGGCGGCCATCTCCTACATGCTGAAAAATGCAGCCAATGTGGACGAGGCCCTCAAACTGCTTGAAGGTATCGATATGCACTCAGATATCGGCTCGGCCCATCATTATGCCATGGCTGATGTTTCAGGCAGAAGTGTGGTTGTGGAGTATGTTGACAATAAGATGGTGGTAACAGAATCGCCCGCCGTAGCCAATCACTATTTGTGTGAGCAGAAGCTGAATGTAGGACTTGAAGAAGGCGATGACCGTTATGACAAACTTTGCCAGCGGTTCGACCAGACGCACGGTGTGATGAGTAAGAAGCAGTTGACCGAAGCCATCGCGGTCGTGTCGCAGCCTCAGCGCGAGGGATTCCTCGGAACGGCCTGGACGATGGTGATGGATCTATCGCATCCCTCTGTCACTTATTATTCCCGCCGTCATTTCAGTAAGTCATTCCATTTTGCATTAGGACAACAGAACGTTGAATAAGTGGCGGTATTGTTTGGCGGTCTCGGTAATTATGCGTAATTTTGCGGTCGAAAATGGATAAATAATGTATAAGACCCGCAATTTACCCAACACCCGAATCGATGTGGCCGATGCCTTGAGAGGTATCGCTGTAGCCGGCATTATCCTGTATCACTCCGTAGAGCACTTTAACATCTTCACCCAGGAGCCGATAGTTCATCCGCTGGCGAGCGACCAGACGGTGGCCGATGTGCTGGCCTGGCTGCTATCAGGCAAGATGTACGGCATCTTCGCTATGCTGTTCGGACTGAGTTTCTTCATCATGAACGACAACCAGCAGCAGAAGGGCAAGAATTTCTCTCTGCGCTTTGCCTGGCGCATGTGCCTGCTGTTCATGTTCGGCATTATCAATGTGGCTTTCTACGATGGCGACATCCTAATGCTCTATGCGTGCTACGGATTGCTGCTCATCCCCATCAGCTATCTGCCGTCGAAGTGGGTGTGGTGCATCATCATCCTGCTGGCCATCCAGCCCGTAGAGCTTTATTGTCTGCTGACGGGCACCACGCTCGACCACAGCACCATGTGGGAACTGTATGGCAAGATCAACAGCGCCCACGAACATGGCACGTTCTGGGAGAATATGCTGACCAACCTGCGATACGGGTTTGAGGTGAACTTCCGATTCAATGTCTTCAGCGGACGATTGACGCAGCTGCTCTGCCTGTTTATCCTCGGTATGCAGTTAGGACGTCAGAGGCTCTTTTACAACGAGGGACGCCATCTGCAGATATGGCATACCCTCCTCGTCACCTCGGCCCTCGGCGTGATTTCGATGATGAGCCCTGATTTCGGCGAGCTGGATTCATGGCTCAAACCCATCTACAACCTCATCATCCTGTTGATGATCGTCTCGGCTGTGGTTTCTGCCTGGTATGCCTTCGATGGCGTGCGCCGTGTGCTCCATCATCTCTGCATCTTCGGACGTATGAGTCTCACCAACTATCTGCTGCAGTCCATCATCGGCTGCTTTATCTTCTGCGGCTATGGTCTGGCCTGCTACCGCCTTTTAGGCATCACCTACGCCGTGATGGTGGGCTGCGGAATGGTGATCTGCCAGTATCTCTTCGCCCGTTATTGGTTCCGCAACCATCCTCGCGGACCGTTAGAGGGTCTTTGGCGAAAACTGACATGGATTTAAGACATAAGAATAGCGTATGAAACAGACGATAACAATGATGCTGTTGGTGCTTGCGACCACCATGGCTGGTGCGCAGGACCTGACGCAATACAAACAGGTGATCAAGCAACTGAGCAGCGCCAAGTATCAGGGGCGCGGCTATGCCAAAGACGGCGCCAATAAGGCTGGCAAGTATCTGCAGCGGGAGTTTGAGAAGGCGGGTGTTGACGAGGTGACGCTGCAGCCCTTCAAACTGGATATCAATACCTTCTGCGGTAAGATGCAGATGTGGGCTGATGGAAAAAAGCTGAAACCAGGTGTGGATTTCTCGATGCGCGAGTATTCGCCTGGTGTGAAGGGCGAGTTTCCCGTCTATCATGTGGATACGCTGAACTATGATGCCGAGCGGATGTTTGCCGACTTGGCCAAGCCCGAGTACGCCAACTGTCTGGTGGCCTGTGAATTCTGGTTTACCTATAAGCATCGCAAGGATTTTTCGAAATTACAGAAAGCGGGCGAGTGTCCCAATGCAGGTCTCATCTATACCTGGGAGGCACCCATTAAGTTCTTTAAGGCCTATGGCGAGAAGGTGGTGGATAAGCCCATCCTTTGGGTGACGCCTGAGGCCATCAATGGCGTGCAGCGCGTGAAGGTGAATGTCGACAATAAGTTCCTGAAAGATTACGAGTGTTTCAACGTTATCGCTAAGGTGGCTGGCGAGCGACACGATAGCTGCTACGTTTTCACGGCCCACTACGACCATCTGGGCAATCTCGGCAAGAAGGTCTTCTATGCCGGTGCCAACGATAATGCCTCGGGTACTGCTGCCATCGTCACACTGGCGGCTTACTACGCCAAGCACCGTCCGCCCTATGATATGTATTTCATTGCTTTCTCTGGCGAGGATGCCAACCTGCGCGGCTCTACGTGGTATGCCGAGCACCCCATCGTGCCGCTGAGCCAGATCAAATACCTCTTTAATATAGATATGATCGGCGACAACAATCCTAATCAGTATTGCGAGGTGAGCGACGAGGGTATGCGCGGCTACAAGCTCTTTGAGAGGATCAATGCTGAGAAGCATCACTTCAAGGCCCTGCATCGTGGTGATCTGGCTGCCAACAGCGATCACTATCCCTTTGCCACGCGCCACGTGCCCTGTATCTTCCTCGAGAACGAGAAGGGCGACGCCTTCCAGTATTACCACACGATCTTCGACACCTATAAGACGGTGCGCTTTGACAGTTACGAGCCCGTCTTCCGCTTGGTGCGCGACTTTATCGAACAGTATTAGAAATCATGACACATTCTAAACTAGCTTTATTATTTTTGGTTTATGTGATGTCCGTCATACAGCCTGTCGGAGCACAGGAGCATCATTCCTCTGCTTCCGATTTTGCCCGCCTGTATGTCGGATCCGTTGAGCCACAATACCAACTCTTGTTGTGGCACGACATCCCCTATTATAAAGACAATACCGATTTGTATGCAGGCCGTGTCAGTTATCATGGCGTGGTCTATGATGATGTACAGCTTCGCTTTGACCAATTCATGCAGCGCATAGCCGTTCTTACCCCCGTAGGCAATTATTTATGTCTGCCAGAAAAGAAATACATTGACTGGTTTGAGATGGACGGCCACAGGTATGTTCAAGATCCGGAGGACAGCACACGCTATGCGAACCTGCTTTGCGACGGGAGCACCAATGGCATCCGGTTTTATCATAGTGTGTGGAAGATTGACAATGGTGACATGTATTTTGGTACCAGGAAACTGCTGAGGACGCTCAGAACCTTGGAACAATATACACTCATCACTCCCGACGGGGAAATGCACCATGTGAAGCGGTTATCCGACGTGGCAAAACTCTTCCCAGAACAGAAAAAGCAAATCCGGCAGACGGCGAGGAAAAATCATCTTTCCTTCTCAAAGAGCAAGCGCGAGAGCAGTCTTGTTAGGGTGGTGGAAAGCATCTCGGGCTATGACAATGGACAATGGAAAATGGATAATGGAAAATTGGCTTCCGCTTTAGACAATGGACAATGGACAATGGATAATGGACAATTGCAGGAAGGCGCATCAAATAATTATCCATCATCCATTATCAATTATCCATTAATAAAAGGCATTCCCGTTCTCGACAGCGATACCGTCTCGATAGCCGCGGGTTCGTCAAAATCAAAGGTCTTTGTAGTGCCGGGGATGAAGAAGGCAAGGGCCAGTATTGCCGATGATCAGGAATTGGACGAGATCGTGGTTGTTGGTGGTCGTCCGTCGTCGGTAGACAACGTGATCATGGGTTCTGAGAAGTTCAAGCCCCAGCTGCTGAAGAACATTCCCTCGGCCTTTGGCGAGTCGGACATCATGAAGATTGTGCTCTCGCTGCCAGGTGTCACTACCGTTGGAGAGGCTTCAAGCGGCTATAATGTGCGCGGAGGTGCCACAGACCAGAACCTGATACTTTTCAATGGCGGCACCGTCTTTAATCCGTCTCACCTGTTCGGACTGTTCGCATCATTCAATTCAGATGCGGTGGAGGATGTGGAACTGTTCAAGTCAAGCGTTCCTGTGGAATACGGAGGCAGAATCAGCAGTGTGCTGAAAGTCAATTCGAGGGAGGCCAATATGCAAAAGCTGACGGGTTCTGCCAGTATTGGTGTGCTCACCAGCAAGGCGAATCTCGAAATACCTATCGTTAAGGATAAGATGTCACTGCTGTTGAATGGCCGCACAACATATAGTGACTGGATATTGAAGCAGCTGCCGGAGAAGAGCGGCTATCGCAACGGTACGGCGAACTTCTATGATTTAGGTGGCGTGCTGACATGGAAACTCAATAGCCTGAACCGTCTGAAGATCAATGGCTATTGGAGTAATGACAAATTCTCGTTCAGTTCGGATGATAATTACGGCTATCAGAACAGTAACTTCTCGGCAGAGTGGCGTTCTATGCTGAATGAGAAGATCACGGCTACACTGTCTGCCGGACTCGACCACTACGACTATTTCAACGAGAACAGGAGCGTACCTTCCTCGGCTGCACGACTGAGTTTCGGCATCGACCAGCTGTGGGGTAAGCTTCACATCCGTCAGCGCCTGACGGAAAAAGAGGTCATCTCATACGGTCTCTCCATACAGCACTATAATGTGCAGGCAGGAAAGTATGAGCCGGTGGGCGATGCCTCCTTCATCAAGTCCGACCAGCTGCAGCGTGAGAAGGCCTTGGAGAGCGCAGCCTATATCAGTTATGAGCGCCCGCTCACGGAAAAGCTGACGGTTTCTGCCGGTTTGCGCTATTCCATGTTTAACGCCCTTGGTCCCCGCGACGTGAATTATTACGAAGAAGACCAACTTCCATCAGAGGAAACATTGTTGGAAACGCGGTCTGAGACAGGCATCATCAAGACCTATCAGGCTCCTGAGATTCGCCTCTCGGCGCTCTATGCCATCAAGGAGAATGTTTCATTGAAGGTTGGCTTCAACACCATGCACCAGTATATCCACAAGGTTTCGAACACGTCGATTGTATCGCCTACTGATACATGGAAGCTTTCCGATCCTAATATCAAGCCGCAGAACGGGTGGCAGGCTGCTGCCGGCATCTATCACGAGACAAGGGACAAGAATTACGAGTTCTCAGCAGAAGTGTACTACAAGCACATCGACGACTATCTGAATTATCGCAATTCCGCCGTTCTGCTGATGAACCCACACCTTGAAACCGATGTGATCTCGACCAAGGGAAAATCCTATGGCGTAGAGCTACAGGTGAAGAAACCCTTTGGCAAGGTGAACGGATGGGTGAGCTATACCTTCTCCCGCTCCATGCTCCGTCAGGATGACAAGGGGGTGAAAAACCCCGTGAACGATGGTGACTGGTATCCTTCCGAATACGACCGGCCCCATGAGGTGAAGGCTGTGCTCAACCTCAAGTTTACTGAGAGATACAGCTTTTCAAGCAACTTCAACTACGCCACCGGCCGTCCGACGACGCTGCCAACAGGCAAGTATTACAATACGTACTACCAGAAATTCATGCCCTATTATTCCGACCGCAACACCTACCGTATTCCCGATTATATGCGTCTGGACCTTGCGTTCAATATCGAGCCGACCCATCGACTCACCAGTTTCCTTCACACGTCGTTCTCCATCGGTGTGTACAACGCCCTTGCACGCAGGAATGCCTATAATATCTATTATGTCAATGAAGGGGACAATATAAAAGGGTATAGGCTGTCTGTGTTTGGCACTGCCATTCCTTATGTTTCACTTAATATTAAGTTCAATTGAATATGAAGACAATAAATAAAAATTTAAGTGGAATCTGGAATGTCTGCTGCAGAGTATTCTACTTACTCCTTCTCTCCTTTACTCCTTCTCTCCTCTTCACTTCTTGTGTTGATGAATACGAAGCGGACATTGCTGATAAGGATTCCAACTTGCTCGTTGTCGAAGGCACGATATGTTCTGGGGAATTGAATAAGTTCTACCTGTCGCGCACACAGGATATGAAGGCTTCCCATGCAGCCAGGATGGTCACGGGAGCCAGTGTTTCTGTACACGGCAGCGACGGCTCTGAATACAAGGCGCAGGCCACCGACGACTATTACGCCTGCTGGATTGACCAGTTGGATCCTAACGTAGCGTATTATCTGCATATTGAGGCGGATGGTGAGGTCTATGAATCAGAACCTCAGCAACCTCTCCGGACAGAGAAGATAGCAAGCGTTGTAGGGGTGCAGAACACGCCGGAAAGCCAGATCGATGTGCTCGTCACCCCAGAGACTCCCTTTGAGGCCAACAAGACAAATTACTATTCCTGGTCATACACTGAGACCTGGGAAGTGCATCCGGATTACATCACCTACGTGTATTTCGACATAGAAAAAAGACAGAAGGTCGATTCCATTGGCATATTTCCTGAACGTGGGTGGAGGAATGGCATAGGCTCGAGTAACCAGGTGGAAGTCAGCACCCATTATGACGGCCATCACATCCAACGACTCAAGCTTTACGACATTGACAATAGCGATGAGCGTCTCTATTACAAATACAGCGGGCTGGTGCAACAGCGTGCCATCTCAAAGGATGAATATGAGTATGAACTTGCGCTGCGCCAGGCCAGTTCTGAGATGGGAGGATTGTTCACACCGCTACCGTCTGCCCTGCCATCCAATATCCATTGCCTCACGGCACACAAATCCGTGATAGGGTTTATAGGGTGCACGATGAATACCGCCAGATACAGGTTTTTCTTTGATCCTCGTGATTTCTCTATCAACCGCATTTATAACGGTGACAAACGCGTCTGGCTCAAAGACTGTTCCATAGACGACTGCGTACGAATAGCCCGTCAGGGAATGTACCTCTGCGAATGGGAGGATAACAGAATGAATGGAGGAGGACCGTTGAATACGGCTTGGGCAACAAAGTATCAACTCGATGTCAGACAGAGAGGCGCCTATACAGAAGAGCCCGACTTCTGGTCATTAGAGGAGGATTATAGCTATTAAAAGTAAAAAGGTAAAAAAGTAAAAAGGTAAAAAAAGGTGATATGAATCGTATAAATATCAGAAACATAATTAAAGGTTTAAGGTTTTGGGTGTTAGGTGTTTTACTTTTTTACCCTTTTACCTTTTTACCTTTATCTGCCATTCGTGTCGAGACCAATCGCCCCTGGTATCTTGCTGGTGAGGCGATGCAGGTCAGCGTGACGGACGCTAATGCCCAGATAGCCTATGCCGAACTGTGCGACGCGCATGGTCTGGCTGCCGGCGTTGTGGTAGGTCTTAAAGGCGGGGAGGGGAGAGGTGTGATAGAACTGCCTTCCCACCTCCATAGCGGCTACTATGTGTTGTCAGTCTATACCCGCGACAACGCCCAGGTGTCTCAACAGCTTGTGGCCATCATCAATCCGCTTTACAAGAGCGCTGATGACGATATCAAGTGGGTGACAGGTGATAGTTGCGGAGTGACGGCTGATGGAACGGCGGATCTGGTAAGTCAGAAGGCCGTTGATGAGCGCGAGATAGAAGGACATATCATCAAGGCACGTGTCAGCAATGTCTATGGCGGCAAGACTTACAAAGGCAGCCAGATTCTGCCTTCCTTAAGCATCATCGGCAAGCAGATACATTATTTTGAGGGAAAGATGGTCGACGACTCCACCGCCGTCTTTTACACCTACGGCATCCACGGTAAACTGCCGTTGGTGCTCAGTGCCGTATCCTCTACCGGCGAGAGTCTGCCCATTGAAATGATCAGTCCTTTTGCCACCTTGCTCCCCAAGCGGCTCCCTCATCTCGTGTTCCACTACAAACGCAGCGAGGTGGAAGCCCGCTCCCTCGACATGCAGCGGCATCAGATAGCCATTACACCTGCCAAACGGGAAATAAAACTGGGTGATAATTCGGACGACACGGCCGAAGAAGGAAAGCCATTAGACTATGACGAAACCATCTATGGCATCCACCCCTATCTCTCCTATAATCTTGATGAGTACCGTCAGTTCCTGACCATCAGAGAGGTGCTGCTTGAATATGTGAGATGTGTCTCGAAAAGGAAATTCAATGGCGTACAACAGCTGATGGTCCAGACAGAACAGGACCAGTACAATAAAACCTTACCCTCATTGGTCTTGATCGACGGCATGCCGGTCATGGATGTAGAACGGCTTCTGAACTATGACGCCCGACGTATTCATTACATCAACATCTACGGCGATCAGTTCATCTTCGGCAAGGGCGTATACAGTGGCATCCTGTCGTTTGTAACCCGCTCCGGACGACTCACCAACTATCCTACCGAGCCCAACGCTCAGTATCTGGTGTATTCTTTCCCTGAATAAGGATTTATCTTACGGCAGTGAATGGCTCATTGAGGGTGAAGACCGAAGTCCGGCATTCCACCTCCACCGAAGCCCTCAAATGTGAATAATACGTTTTTGGAACTTTTTAGATGGCTTTTTAGAAGAAAAGCAGTACCTTTGCAGCCGAAATGGCAATACAAGATGCAATATTCAGACGCTCAGAATTATTGCTGGGCAATGAGGTGATGGAACGCATCGCCCAGAAACGCGTGATCATCTTTGGTGTGGGCGGTGTTGGCTCGTGGTGCGCTGAGAGTCTGGTGCGAAGCGGCATCCATCAGTTGACGATTGTGGACAGCGACCGCGTGTGCATCACCAATATCAACCGCCAGCTGATGGCCACCACGAAG
>JAEEGK010021600.1_pt1 | contig 13589 bp, 7 predicted proteins | sample 8958771 | NCBI WGS metagenome assembly JAEEGK01 (sample SAMN16246547, study PRJNA631951) | gut metagenome | biome: gut microbiome; feature: rumen; material: SC-attached | host: Bos | place: Iran: Karaj | collected 2018-10 | reverse complement strand
CGCTGCACTACGAGTGGGGCAACGATCTGGAGGAAGGATACGGCCTGCACTGCGACGCCCATGTGTATCTGGCGCCGGAGACCGACCTGGAACGGCTGGCCGCCGCTATCGAAAAGACACTGCTGGCCCATCCGGCCGTGGATGCCCGGCTGATTGCCACGGAGGATGGCGAATTCCGCTGGCGGCAAGGCGACCTGCAGAATCTGAAACCTGCCGTTGAGACAATCAGCCGGAAGGAATTTGAAGCCCTGAAGCCACACCTCCGCCAGCCCATGAACCGGCCCGGGATCCGCATGTTCGTCATGCGTCTGTTTGCGATTACAGAAGCAGACGGAACAGTTGCTAAAGAGTTTTACTTTGACTTCCTCCATCCCATTATTGACGGCGACTCCATCAACATCTTCCTGGAAGACGTAGATGCTGCGTACCGGGGAGAAGCACCGGAGAAGGAAGAGTACAGCATCTTTGATTATTATGATCAAATCGAGGATACCATTGATACCCCTGCTTACAAAAAGGAACAGGAGTGGAACGCTGACTTTGTCAGTTCCTTTACGGCGCATCCCGGAGAGCTTGCGGGAGATCTGGAGCCCGGTGATGATAACGTGACGAAGGATATGATGTTGCCCCTTCATGTGGATCTGAAAGCCGTAGATGCCTTTACTAAAGTAAACGGCGTTACTGACGGCACCGTTCTGGCCGCGGCCTTCGGCCTGCTACAGAGCCTGGCCAACGGAGAACAGGCCTCCGTCGTCCTGACCATCTACAACGGACGGGACGATATCCGCTACGAACGGACCATGGGTGCCGTTTACCGGCATTACCCCCTTTGCGTCCGCTGGCAGGAGGATATGACAGCATCCCGCTTTGTGAAAGAAACCCAGGAGAACATCCTCCTGTGCCGTCGCCACGCCATGTACGAGGGGGATCCGGCACCTCTCATCGCGGCTTTCTCCTATCAGGGGGAAGACATAGAAGACGAGTTTACCTTCTGCGGCGCACCGGTCCGCTATGAGGAAATCGAGGATTACGAAGACGAAATCTTTGATTTCTTCCTGCACCGGCGCAAGGATGATTTCTACGTAAACCTGACTTACAATACGTTAGCTTACAGCGATGCCTTCGTAACCCGCTTCCTGAAAAATTACGCTTCTGTCATCCATGGCCTGACGGCGGGCAAAAGCATTGGAGAAATTGTAAAGGAGATTCTGCGTGGATAAAACCGTAGATTATGCTTATTTTACCCGAAAGATGTTTATCCGCTCGGTCCTGCCTGCGCCCCTGGCGGCGATTGGCCTGGCCCTGGCGGAAATCGGTGATACGATTCTGGTCGGTCATGCCATCGGCATGGACGGTCTGGCTGCCATCGGTTTTATTTCCCCTCTGTTCCTGCTGACCACTTTCTTCGTGTTTGGCCTGTCCATGGGCGGCGCCATTGTCTACAGCAACCTGATGCACGAGGGGAAAAAGGAAGACGCTTCAGGTATCTTCAACTTCTTTCTCAGGCTCAGCCTGGTGATTGGTTTTATCATCTCGGCAGGGGGAATTCTTTTTGAAGACCAGGTGCTGGCTTTTCTGGGAACCAGCCCGGAGGACGGTGCCGTGTACCAGATGGCAAAGGATTATATCTTTTATATTCTTCTGGGCGCCCCCTTTGAAATCCTTATGGAAGTGTTTACCGCTTACCTCCGCAATGATGATGCAGATTCCTTTTCTACCACGGTGCAGAGCGCTACCGGGATAGCCAATCTCATTATCAGCGCATTACTGTTGCTTGTATTCGATTGGGGAATTGCCGGTTGCAGCTTTGGGTTCTTTTTCTCCAATTTTGTGGCAGTGCTGTTATGTATTGTATATATTGCCCGGAATCCGAAGGGAAATCTGCAGCTGCAGCGTCGGGCTGCTTCGTTCAGGGCTGCTGTGAAACCATTGCGCCTGGGTTTTGCTACGTCTTCGGAGTACATCTTTGATGCCATCTTTTCATTGGTAGTCATTCATTTGCTGGCTCACATGGCGGGGACGGAAGGAGTGGCGGTGTTCAGCATCATTGAGAACCTGTCAGTGCTCTTTATCTTTCTGTATGAGTTTATTGGCAAAACTTCCCAGCCCCTGTTTTCCACATTTTTTGCGGAATGTAACTTTGGGGAACTGCACCGGGTCTTCCGGTATGCGCTGATTTATTCCCTTATCCTGGGCATTCTGGCTATGGCCCTTGTAATGGCCTGGCCCCAGATCCTCGACCTGCTCTTTGGTCTGGAGGACGTGGAAGATGTTACTAAAGCTTACTACGCTGCCCGGGTATTCTGCGGTGGTTCCGTGGTCATGGGCGTAGCCCTGCTGTTGCAGAACTATATGCAGTCGGAAGAGGATGAGTGGGGGGCATTCCTGGTGGTGTTTATGCGCCGTCTCGGCGCCAGCCTGCCGATTGCCCTTGTGCTGGCAGAATATGGCTTTTATGTATTCTGGTTCGTTTATCCCCTGGCGGAAATCGTCACGCTGATTATCATGTATTTTTATAAGCGCAGCCGGGGCGAGCGTCACGCGGTTGATCCGGCCCGGGTGTACAGTACGGCCTTTCTGGGTAAGGTATCGGATGTGGCTGCCCAGATAGATACTGCTGAAGCCTTTGCGAAAACCTGGGGGGCAGGGGAGAAGACCTGTCATACCCTGCGTCTGGCCATGGAAGAAATCTGCGGTCTGATGAACGAAAGGGCGGCCAGGCGGGAAGGCGATCCCCTGCTGAGCCAGCTGACACTGATCGCCAACGAGGACGGAACCCTGACCCTGCATCTCCGGGATGACGGGCAGGAACTGGATCCGTTCCGGTTATCCGCGGAATCGGTGAATCCGGAATCGAAGCAGATCGAAGATGTTGACGTGCGGGCTCTGGGCCTTCATGCGGTGAAAACCCACGTCCGCCAGTATCTGTACCGCAACTACCATGGTTTCAATACTATCACGCTGACAGTGTGATGCTGATAATAACGGTTGACGATAATAGTGCTTATATAAAGGAGAGGTAATCATGGCCAAAGAATTTTTACAGAAAGAAAGCTCCGGTCCAAACGACTGGACGGTTTGGAGCGTGAGCGGACGCATTGATATGGTGACGGCGGACTCTGCTTACGCTACGGGGGAAGATATTGTGCTGCGCAACGTGAAGACGGTGCTGGACATGACGGATATGGAATATCTTTCCAGTGCAGGGTTAAGAGTTTTGCTGCGCCTGAACAAGCTGGCAAAGAAAAATGGTAAGACGTTTACCCTGGCCAGGCCTTCCGGCATTGTGAAATCGGTTTTGGAAGACAGCGGTATGGACGCGTTGTTCACGATATATACATCCCTGGAAGAACTGGACTGACGGAGGTGCTGTCCCATGGCAGGCGCAAAGAGCGGAAGCTGGCAGCGTTACGACGCCGACATGAAATGGTATGAACATATCCGGGAAGACGTACTGGCCGCTGCGGAAGAAGCCGGTGTATCGCCGCGACAGCAGTTGCGGCTGGAACTTGGCTTTGAAGAGATTCTGGTGAACATTATTTCCTATGCCTATGACTATCCCGGCTTTGTCTGGGTAAAAACGGCGGAAGAGGGCGATTGTTTCCGAATTGAGTTTGCGGATCACGGAAAGCCTTTCGACCCCCTGGTAAAAGACCACCGCCCATTGGAAGAAATTCCCCTGGAGGAAAGAGAACCGGGAGGCTACGGAATTTTCCTGGTAAAGAAGAATTTCAAACTGGCAGAATACAAATATGAAGAGATGTTTGGGCAGATGGCCAACCATTTGTCCTTACTGTTGGACAAGAAATAAAAAAGATGCCGGGAAGAATGTTTGTGCGTTGAAAGACAGGCAGATGAACCGGCGGCCTTAAACATCTGGAGTGTGTATCTTGAAAATTGACAAGCAAAACATGAACCTGCATCACAGGATATTTCTGCTGTTGCTGGCAGTAGGACTGGCGTCTTTTATTATTGCGGGCGCCGTTTCCCTGGCAGGTATGTATGCGATTCGGGAAAATATAGATAAAACCGGCGCTCTTCTGGCTGATAATACAGCTTCATTTACGGAAAGTTTTGCCGAAGAGCAGGTTAAGAAACGGCTGTCCTCAGATGCTGCCGGCAAAGCGCAGCTGATCCGGCATGAAATGCAGACTACAATGGACGATACCCGCTATCTTGCCGACCGGATGACCAAGATGCTGAAAAATCCGGAGTACTTTAAACGACGTCGTCTGCCGGACCCACGGCATGACGTAATCCCTTCCGGTAAGGCCTATGTTAATTTCAGCCGGGAAATGGAGCGGCAATACGGGGCCGGGGCTTTTGCCGGGGAAATCGGTCTGGTTTCCAATATCGCAGACGACCTTGAGCTGATGCCGGAATGGTATACTGCAGCCTTTGTGGGCTCTGTTCACGGTTATCTCATCGCCATGGATGTGACGCCGGACAATTCTGCCAAGCAGTTCAGCCAGGCGTTTCTGGATAGTTATGACCCGCGGAAGATGGGCTGGTACAGGCTGGCGGCAGACGGTAATAAATCCGGTTTTACCGGTCTCTATACCGATTCTAACGGCAATCGCTGTCTGACCTGTGTGGCCCCCTATTACGATGCTGCGGGACTGGCGGGTGTAGTCGGCATTGACTGTAACCCCGAAACCCTGTTCCGCCTGACAGATAATGCAGGCACCGGGGACAAGGACGATCTGGACCAGGATGCCATAAAAGCGGAACAGCCCAGGTTTTTGCTGGACAATGCTACCGGCAGCGTAATTTTCTCAACCTTTTTGGAAGGCCCGCTGGCAGTTCCGCAAAGTGCCACAGATCTGCGCCAGAGTCCGGAAAAAAGCATCGCCAGGGCGGCCTCTGCCATGGTGGCGGGCCAAAAAGATGTAATGCTGATCACCCTGGGCGGCGAGGATTATTTTCTGGCTTTTGCCCCTGTGGAAAAGCCCGGCTGGAGTTATGGTGTCCTGAATCACAAGCGTGCGGTGGTGTATCCGGCTGCATATGCCAGGGATAATGTTATTTCCCAGATGGAAGGCTTTGCAGAAACACTGCACGATTCCTTCCGCGCCAGGGTGCGCTGGGGACTTGTGACCTTTTTACTCATGCTAGTGCCACTGTTCTTTATCAGCTCCGTCATTGCCAAGCGTTTTGTAACGCCCATCCTTGCCCTGATTGATGGCGTGAAGCGTATTGCCCAGGGCGATCTGGATGAGAAGGTGGATGTCCACCGGACGGATGAACTGGCTTTACTGGCGGACAGCGTCAATGATATGGCCGGTGACCTGAAGAAACATATTCAGACACTTTCCAAGGTTACCGCAGAAAAAGAAAGGATAGCTACCGAGCTTTCCGTAGCTGCGGATATCCAGGAAGGAATGCTGCCGCGAAATTTCGGGGAGATTTCCCGAAACAAAGGCGTTGAACTGTTTGCCACGATGACCGCGGCGAAAGAAGTGGGCGGCGATTTTTACGATTTTTATATGCTGGATGACCACCGTCTGGTCATTACCATTGCCGACGTATCCGGCAAAGGCGTTCCCGCTGCACTCTTTATGGTTATTGCCAAGACCATCCTGAAAAATTCCGCGCTGTCTGCCGGGGAAGGGGAGAGCTTTGCGGACGTCATCCAACGCGCCAATCAGCAGTTATGCGAAAACAATGAAGAAATGCTGTTTGTAACGGTTTTCTTCGGCGTTCTGGATACCCGTACCGGCGACTTTACCTATGTGAACTGCGGTCACAACCCGCCGTTGCTGCGACAGGGCACGGACGGGACGTTTACGTACCTGCGCCCTGCGAAAAAAAACCTGATGATGGGCGTGGAAGAGGAAATCAGCTTTACCCAGGAAACGTTGCAGATGTCTCCCGGTTCGCTGCTGTTCTGCTATACGGACGGCGTGACGGAAGCCATGAACGAAGCCGGTGAAGTGTATTCGGAAGAACGGTTACAGGCTGCCCTTGCGGGCATACCCTCCGGAAACGATGTACCTGTTACGGATGTGCTGGCTGCACTGCGCAAAGACATCACCGCCCATGCAGGCGGAGCCGAACAGTCCGATGATATCACCATGCTGGCGATTCGTTACAGGGACTGAACGGAAGCCTGTTTTTTCTGAACCGGCGCGGGTAATCCTTACGCGCTGCAGGTACAGATGACGGACAGAAAACATAATATAATCAGTGTCCCCTTAAGAACTGACAGCGACAGAGAGAGTTAGCAAACCGTTCCCTGTCGCTGTTTTTCTGTGCAGCATATGTTATATGGAGTATTTGTATGCAGAATACATTATATTTTCAAATAAAAATGAAAAAGGTGTTAAAAATATAATACAAATATATCTTCTTAATGGATTTTGTGTTTCTGAAAATACGATTTTCGTTGACGGATAAGGCTGATGTTGTTATACTGTGTACATATATTATTCTTATAACAGATATAGAGCAGTAATGGAGAAGTGACTGCAGTAAAACAAAGAGGGGGAACATTTATGGATCGGAAACTGAGAGATTTACCGGCGCCGCAGGGCTTATATGACCCGGCGTTTGAGCATGACGCCTGCGGTATCGGGTTTGTTGTGAATATTAAGGGGGAAAAATCCTACAGCATTATCGACGATGCCCTGAAGATTCTGGAGAACCTGAATCACCGCGGCGCAGAAGGCGCGGATCAGAAGAGCGGAGACGGGGCCGGTATTTTAGTGCAGATTCCCCATGACTTTTTTGTGCGGGAATGCGAGGTACTGGGTTTTTCCCTGCCACCGGCAGGCGAATACGGCGTGGGCATGATCTTTGCCCACCGCTATGAGTCCTTCCGCAAAAAGCAGATGGAAACGTTTGAGAAGATTGTCCGGGAGGAAGGGCAGAGTATTTTAGGCTGGCGCGAGGTTCCCATTGACGAGAGCATCATCGGGGAAGCTGCCAAGTCCATCCGTCCCCGCATCATCCAGGTATTTATCGGCAAGGCACCGGACGTGAAAAGCCAGATGGATTTTGAGCGCAAGCTGTACATTATCCGCAAGGTAGCGGAAAAGGAAATCATACCTCAGAGTCAGGTGATGGGATCGGACTTTTATATTGCCAGCCTGTCTTCCCGGACTGTTGTGTATAAGGGAATGCTTACTTCCCTGCAGTTGCGGCATTTTTATCTGGACTTGTCCGATCTTGATTTTACGACAGCCATGGCGCTGGTCCATTCCCGTTTCAGTACCAATACGTTCCCCAGCTGGGCCCGGGCCCATCCCAACCGGTACATTGTGCATAATGGGGAAATCAATACCATCCGGGGCAACATCAACTGGCTGAACGCACGGGAGAGCAAGGCAAAGTCGCCGTTCTTCCCGGATATGGAAAAGGTATTTCCCGTGGTAGATGAGACCGGCAGCGATTCCGCCATGTTTGATAACTGTTTGGAGTATCTCATGATGACAGGGCATTCCCTGCCTCATGCCATGGTTACCATGATTCCTGAACCCTGGGAGAAGGATCCGTCCATGCCCCAGGAGAAGAAGGATTTTTACCGCTACCAGACCTTTATGATGGAACCCTGGGACGGTCCCGCAGCCATCTGCTTCTGCGACGGTACGGTGATCGGCGGCATGCTGGACCGGAACGGCCTGCGCCCTGCCCGCTACTATGTGACGAAGGACGACAGAGTGGTGCTGAGCTCGGAAGCCGGCGCGGTCCCGGTAGCTCAGGAACAGATCGCCTATAAAGGGCGCCTGGAACCGGGACGACTTTTCCTGGTGAATACAGCGGAACAGCGCATTATAGAAGATGATGAGATCAAGCACATGCTGGCCACGTCCCATCCGTACGGGGAATGGTGCCGTGAACACATCATCGAGATGGACGAACTGGTGGAAGAACGGGGCAGCATGATCAATGACACGCTGATCCCCTTTGATTTGAAAGAACAGCAGAAGGTTTTCGGCTACACCCAGGAAGACCTGACCCAGATGATCGTTCCCATGGCCCGCATGGGCAAGGACCCGGTAGGCGCCATGGGTATCGACGCGCCCCTGCCGGTGCTTTCGGAAAAGCCCCAGATGCTGTACGATTATTTCCAGCAGAATTTTGCCCAGGTGACGAACCCGCCCATCGACGGCGTACGGGAAAGTATCGTTACCTCCTCCCGGGTTATGATCGGCAACGTGGCCAACATCATGGAACCGGACGAAAAAGGCACGGCGGCACTGGAGGTGTTGCGCCCCCTGCTGACCAACCGGGAGATGGCAGTCATCAAGAACCTGCAGACCGACAAGCTGCGGGCCGTGACCCTTTCCATGCTGTACCCTGTGAACGGCGGCGCGGAAGCCATGGAAACTGCCATCGAATCCATCTGCATCGACGCCTATCGGGCGATTCGCAACGGCGCGAACATTTTGGTGCTGTCTGACCGGGGCGTGAATTCCCGCATGGCAGCGGTGCCGGCTCTTCTGGCATCGGCGGCGGTACATAATTACCTGATAAAAAAGACGGTGCGCTCCGACGTGGGCCTGGTCCTGGAATCCGGCGAGCCCAGGGAGACCCACCATTACTGTACCCTGATCGGCTACGGCATTACGGCCATCAATCCGTACCTGGCGTTGGACACGGTCCACGCGCTGGCAGAAGAAGGCAAACTGTTGTCGGGGCTGGATGCGGCACAGGCACAGGCGAACTATCTGAAAGCGGCCGTCAGCGGCATTCTGGCCGTTATGGCGAAGATGGGCATTTCTACCGTGAAAAGCTATCACGGGGCCCAGATTTTTGAGGCTGTGGGTCTGAAACAGGAATTGATTCAGAAGTACTTTGTGAATACGCCTTCCCGGATCGAAGGCCTGGGTCTGGCGGAGATTGCCAGAGAGACCCAGCTGCGGCATCAGAACGCTTATAAAGACGAAGGAGACCTGCCCAGCGGTGACTATTACAAGTACCATAAAGGCGGAGACCAGCCTCATATCCTGGATCCGGAAGCTATCCGGCTGTTGCAGAAGGCCTGCAAGGAAGAAGATTACGAAGCCTATAAAGAGTATGCTAAAATCGTTGACAAGGGTGCGGTGTACCGGTTGCGCGACCTGCTGGATTTCTACTGCCCGCCGGGATGCAGCATTCCCATTGAAGAAGTGGAACCGGTGGAGAAGATCTTACTGCACTTCCGTACCGGCGCCATGAGCTACGGCGCCCTGAGCAAGGAAGCCCACGAGTGCATTGCGATTGCCATGAACCGTATCGGTTCCATGAGCAACTGCGGCGAAGGAGGCGAAGACCCGGCCCGCTTTGTGAAACTGGAGAACGGGGACGACCCCAGCGACGGGGTGAAGCAGGTTTCCACAGCCCGGTTCGGCGTTACCAGCAACTATCTGGTAAATGGCCGGGAACTGCAGATTAAATGCGCCCAGGGGGCCAAGCCCGGCGAGGGTGGTCATCTGCCCGGCACCAAGGTGTTCCCGGAAATCGGCAAGACCCGCCATTCCACGCCGGGGGTAGCGCTGATTTCCCCGCCGCCCCATCACGACATTTATTCAATCGAAGATTTGTCGGAACTGATTTTTGACCTGAAGAACGCCAACAAGGATGCGGACATCAGTGTGAAGCTGACGGCAGGTTCCGGAATCGGTACCATTGCGGCCGGTGTGGTCAAAGCTAAAGCGGACGGTATCACCATCAGCGGTTTTGATGGCGGCACCGGCGCGTCCCCCCGCTCCAGTATGCGCCATGCGGGTATTCCCTGGGAACTGGGGCTGGCGGAAGTTCAGCAGACCTTATTGCTGAACAAATTGCGTGACAGGGTGCGCATCGAAGTGGACGGCAAGATCCTGACCGGCCGGGACGTGGCCATTGCCGCCATGTTCGGGGCAGAACTGTTCGCCTTTGGTACCGGTCCTCTCATTGCCCTGGGCTGCCATATGCTGCGGGTGTGCAACCTGAACACCTGTCCCTTCGGCATCTGTACCCAGAATGAAGAGCTGCGGAAACGGTTTAGCGGTAAACCGGAATACGTGATCAATTATCTGAAATATGTAGCGCAGGATCTGCGGGAGATTATGGCCCGCCTGGGCTTCCATACGGTCGATGAAATGGTAGGACGCTCTGATCGCTTGAAGCAGCGTGAAAGCGCCGCCAACTGGAAAGCGGCGGAAGTGGATCTGGACAGGCTGCTGTTCCGGCCCTATACGGACGCGGAAGTGGGACACCGCTGCCTGCACCGGCAGAAGCACAATATCGGGGAAACCCTGGATATGTCCAAACTGGTGCGCATGTGCAAACCGGCGCTGGACTGCAAAAAGACCATCCGGGCCCGGCTGCGCATTCAGAATACCAATCGGGTAACGGGTACCGTTCTGGGCAGCGAGATCACCCGCCGTTACGGGGAGGAAGGGCTGCCGGAAGATACCATCAAGCTGTCCTTTGTGGGTTCGGCAGGCCAGAGCTTTGGCGCCTTTATCCCTAAAGGCCTGACCCTGTCTCTGGAAGGGGATGCCAACGACTATCTGGGCAAAGGGTTATCCGGCGGACGGCTGATGGTATTTCCGCCGCGTGAGGTTTCCTTTGCGGCAGAAGCAAATGTGATCATCGGCAATGTGGCCTGCTTTGGGGCCACCGGTGGCGAGGTGTATATCAACGGCCAGGCCGGGGAACGGTTCTGCGTGCGTAACAGCGGGGCTACGGCGGTAGTGGAAGGCATCGGCAACCACGGCTGCGAATATATGACCGGCGGTCGTGCGGTGATCCTGGGAAAGATCGGACGCAACTTTGCCGCTGGCATGTCCGGCGGTGTGGCCTATATACTGGATATGCAGCCGGAACTGTGCAACCGGGATCTGGTGGAACTGGAAAAACTGGAAGACGCAGGGGAACAGGATGAAGTGAAAGCGATTGTGGAACGGCATCTGGAGTTTACCGGGAGTCCGCTGGCAAAACGCCTGCTGGATACCTGGGAAGACACGGTACAGCGTTTTACGAAAGTTATCCCCAGAGAATACAAGGCCATGATGCTGAACATCGCGCGCTTTAAGGCGGAAGGGCACAGCGACGAGGAAGCAAGAAGGCTGGCGTTTATGGAGAACAAATGAAAACCGTAACATAGTTTACACATCGAAACAAAAATATAAAAATTAGTATCGGAAAGCGAAAAATCATTTGACGAAGTTCTTTCCCGGTGCTAAACTACGTTTAAAATTAATAATAACCACAAAACCGTTGAGACGGAGATCAAGCCAATAGAAGCGCTCACAGAGAGTCCGGGCAGCTGGGATCCGGATAGAAATGCTGGTTGGTAAATGGACCGTTGAGGGTGTGCTGAAATCGAAAGAGAGTATTGCACAACGTCTCGTCCGCGTTAGGGAAGGAGGATGTGTTAGCATCCGCAGAGGGCACAGCATAGCTGTGAATCAAGGTGGTACCGCAGGTTTGATACTATTATGACCTGTCCTTGCTGAATGCAGGGACAGGTTTTTATTTGGATATTTACAATGAGGGGGATTTAACAATGATTAAAGAGGCTATCGTCAAGATTGTAAGCAAAGAGGATCTGACATACGAAGAAGCTTACACGGTGATGAACGAGATTATGAGCGGGGAAACCACGGCTACACAGAACGCTGCATTTCTGGCTGCTCTCTCCACGAAGAGCGCCCGGGCGGAGACGACGGATGAAATTGCCGGATGCGCTGCTGCCATGCGGGCCCATGCTACCAAAGTGGAAACGGGCATGGATGTGTTTGAAATCGTGGGTACCGGCGGAGACAATGCCCAGAGCTTTAACATCTCCACCACTTCGGCGCTGATTGCGGCGGCAGGTGGGATGAAGGTGGCCAAGCACGGCAACCGGGCGGCTTCGTCCCTGTGCGGCACGGCGGACTGTTTGGAAGCACTGGGTGTGAATATCAGCCAGAGTCCCGCAAAGTGTGTGGAGTTGCTGAAGGAAGTGGGTATGTGCTTCTTCTTTGCGCAGAAATACCACACTTCCATGAAATATGTAGGGGCTATCCGCAAGGAACTGGGATTCCGCACCGTGTTCAATATCCTGGGGCCGCTGACGAACCCGGCTTCGCCGGCTATGCAGCTTCTGGGCGTGTATGACGGTTACCTGGCGGAACCGCTGACCCGGGTTCTGACCAGTTTAGGCGTGAAGCGGGGAATGGTGGTGTACGGGCAGGATAAGCTGGATGAGATTTCCCTCAGCTCGCCCACCACCATCTGTGAAATCAAGGACGGCTGGTATAAGACGTATGTGATTGCTCCCGAAGATTTCGGCTTCGAACGTTGTAAGAAGGAAGACCTGAAGGGTGGCACGCCGGCAGAGAATGCGCAGATTACATTGGATATATTGAACGGTGTGAAGGGACATAAACGAAACGCGGTGCTGCTGAATGCAGGAGCGGCACTTTATATCGGGGGCAAGGCGAAGGACGTGAAAGAGGGCGTTGTGCTGGCGGCGGAACTGATAGACTCCGGCAAGGCGCTGGCAACCCTTCAGAACTTCATTGAATTCAGCAACCGACCGGAGTGAGGAACAAGGTTTAGAGAGTATGATTTTAGATACATTAGCAGCCGCGGCCAAAGTGCGGGTTGTTAAACTGGAAAAAGTTAAGAGCTTAGCGGAGTTACGGGCAGAAGCGGAACAGATTTATAAGAAAACCTCAACGGGTAGAAAAAACTCTTCTGCCTGCAGGGTCAAAAGCTTTCTGGCAAACCTGCAGCGGCCCGGTCTGAACTTTATATGCGAATGTAAAAAGGCTTCTCCCTCCAAGGGGTTGATATCCCCGAAGTTCCCCTATCTGGACATCGCAAAAGCTTATGAGCGGGGCGGCGCGTCAGCCGTTTCCGTACTGACAGAACCGGAGTATTTCCTGGGGTCGGATTTATATCTGCAGGAAATCGCGGCGCAAATAAACCTGCCGGTGTTGCGCAAGGATTTCACCGTAAGCCCATACCAGATTTATGAGGCGAAAACGCTGGGAGCCAGTTCAGTTTTACTGATCTGCGCCATCCTGTCGGCGAGCCAGCTGGAGGAGTACAGGCTGGAGGCGGAAAGCATAGGGCTGGATGTGCTGGTGGAGACGCACGACGGTCAGGAAATCGAAACGGCGCTGAAAAGCGGAGCCAGGATTATCGGTATTAATAACCGCAATCTGAAGGATTTTACAGTAGACATCAGGACCTGCCTGCAACTGCGCAAAGAAATACCGATAGACCGCGTCTGTATCGCGGAAAGCGGAATCCGGAATGAAGACGACATCCGCAGCTTAAAGTTGAAAGGGTTCAACGGTGTGTTGATTGGCGAAACGCTGATGCGCAGCGGAAAGCCGGAAGAGATGCTGCGAAAGTTAAGGAAAGCGTGAGAAACGTATTGGATTGTTCCTGGTAGTGCCGGGCAGACAATTATTATTCAGCATTAAGTAGTCAGATGCGCAACGGGGAGTTACATATGATTCACGTTAAATTCTGCGGCATACGCAGGCAAGAAGACATAGAAGCAGTGAACCGGCTGCAGCCTGACTTTGCAGGCTTTGTGTTTGCGAAAAGCAAAAGGCAGGTTTCAAAAGAACAGGCTGCTGCGTTGACAGAACTGCTTGACCCTGGAATAAAAACGGTGTCGG
>JAEEGK010021597.1_pt1 | contig 13590 bp, 9 predicted proteins | sample 8958771 | NCBI WGS metagenome assembly JAEEGK01 (sample SAMN16246547, study PRJNA631951) | gut metagenome | biome: gut microbiome; feature: rumen; material: SC-attached | host: Bos | place: Iran: Karaj | collected 2018-10 | reverse complement strand
TCCTTGAGGTTCGCAAGGTTGCCTGCATAGGTGAGCTTATCAAGATTGATAATCTTGTATTCAGGATACTTGTTCACGAAAAGGCGAACAACATGGCTCCCGATAAAGCCTGCACCGCCCGTGATGATGATTGATCTTTTCATGTTATTCATAATTTCTTTAATAATGGATTTTTCCTTCAGCGACCTTGCGCAAATGCTGGCCATAAGGCGACTTGCCGTACTTGGCAGCGGATTCCAGCAATTTATCCTTGCTAATCCATCCATTTCTGTATGCAATTTCTTCAACTGCGGAAATCTGGATGCCCTGACGGTTTTCGACCATTTTCACGAACTCACCCGCTTCGATAAGGCTATCCATCGTACCTGTATCGAGCCATGCAAAACCACGACCGAGGAGTTTTACGTCAAGTTCACCCTTGTCGAGATACGTCTTGTTGAGATCCGTAATTTCAAGTTCACCGCGAGCGCTCGGTTTCTGCACCTTTGCAAAGCCGGACACGCGATTGTCGTAGAAGTAGAGGCCCGTAATCGCGTAGTTGCTCTTGGGTTCTTTTGGTTTTTCTTCAACAGAAATCACCTTGCCATTTTCGTCAAATTCCACGACTCCAAAGCGTTCTGGATCTTCGACGTAATAGCCAAACACACTTGCACGGCCATTTTCTTCGGCATTTTTCACAGCAGCCTTCAATAGCGGGCTGAAACCGTTTCCGTAGAAGATATTGTCACCAAGCACCATTGCACAACAATCATTTCCGATGAATTCTTCGCCCAGAATAAACGCCTGAGCAAGTCCATCGGGACTCGGCTGCACCTTGTAACTCAAGTTGAGGCCCATTGCAGAGCCGTCACCGAGCAATCGTTCAAAGTTCGGCAAATCCGTCGGAGTCGAAATAATCAAGATGTCGCGAATGCCCGCCAACATGAGTGTTGAGAGCGGGTAATAAATCATCGGCTTATCATAAACCGGCAACAATTGCTTCGATGTGACCATCGTCAGTGGATACAAACGTGTGCCGGATCCCCCAGCAAGTACGATTCCTTTCATAAAATCTCCTTATTCGCAAAAATAGAAAACTTATTACGTTTTATTTTCAAAAAAGTTATCTTTGAGTCATTATGGCAGAGCAAAGCAAGCGGATTCTCAAAGATTTTTTGAATGAACTGGTAGAAAAAGCGCGTGGAAACCGTGCAGATATTTCATCAGAAGACGTTTTGGAACAATTTATGGCATGGGCGGAAGCCCGTGGTACAACGTTATACCCAGCGCAAGAAGAAGCAATTCTTGAACTGCTAGACGGCAAGAACGTCATTTTGAATACACCGACCGGGAGTGGAAAATCCATGGTGGCGCTTGCACTCCATTTTGACAGTCTTGTGCATGGGCGCAGAAGTGTCTATACATGTCCCATCAAGGCTTTGGTGAACGAAAAATGGATGGCTCTCTGCAAGGAATTTGGCGCCGAAAATGTTGGACTTTCGACCGGTGACGCGACAGTCAACCGTGATGCCCCCATCATCTGCTGTACAGCAGAAATCCTTTCGAACATGGCGCTCTGCGAAGGCGAAACGCTCTCCATCACCGATATCGTAATGGACGAGTTCCATTACTATTCCGACCGAGAACGCGGTGTAGCCTGGCAGGTTCCGCTTTTGACGCTCCCGCAATCGCGATTTCTCTTGATGAGTGCAACCGTCGGTGCTACGGAATTTTTCGAACGCGACATGACCAAGCACACGGGCCGAGAATCCGTAACGGTCCGCTCGACGCAACGTCCGGTACCGCTCGACTTCAGCTACAGCACAACAGAAATTTCAACGGAAGTACAAAAACTCGTGAACGAAGGCAAGGCTCCCGTTTATGTTGTCCACTTTACTCAGGCCGCCGCCGCAAGCAACGCACAAAACTTTATGAGCCTCGACTTGTGCACAAAAGAAGAAAAAGCCAAGATTAACGAAGCGATTAAGGAAGTCCGATTTGCAAGCCCATATGGTCCGGATGTCAAGCGCTGGCTCAAGCAAGGTATTGGACTGCACCATGCGGGGCTATTACCCAAGTACCGTATTCTCTGCGAAAAACTAGCCCAGCAAGGACTCTTGAAAGTCATCTGCGGGACAGACACGCTCGGCGTAGGCGTGAACGTTCCCATTCGTACGGTTCTCTTTACGCAGCTTTGTAAATACAGCGGCGACAAGACCGCAATTTTAACCGCACGCGATTTTCACCAGATTGCAGGTCGCGCAGGCCGCAAGGGCTTCGACAATGTTGGTTACGTTGTCGCACAAGCACCGGAACACGTGATTGAAAACTTAAAACTCGAAGCAAAGTCTCGCACGACAGGAAAGAAATTCCAGAAACGAAAACCGCCCGAGCACGGTTATATTCCCTTTGACGAAAATACGTTCAAGCGTTTGATTGATTCTGCACCGGAGCCGCTCACATCGAGTTTTCAGGTGAATCACGGAATGCTTTTGAACATCTTGAGCCGCCCAACGGACGGCTGCCGAGCCATGCGTGCGCTCTTGAAGGATTGCCACGAAAGCAATGCGAGCAAAAAACAGTTGCAGCACCGCGCGTTCCTCTTGTTCCGGAGCCTTGTCGAAAAGCACATCATCGAATTCGTGAAACCTGTCGCCGAGGGTTACAGTCACCTGCGTGTAAACATGGACTTGCAAGACGATTTTTCGATGAATCAGCCGCTTTCGCTGTACCTACTTGACACACTCCCGAAGCTTGACAAAGATTCACCGGAATACGCTTTAGACGTTATTACCTTGTGCGAAAGCATCCTCGAAAATCCTGAAGCCATCTTGCGAATCCAATTGAGCAAGGCTCGTGACGCCCGCATGAACGAACTCAAGGCCCAGAGCATGGAATACAACCAACGTCTCGAAGAATTGGAAAAAGTCGAATACCCGAAGCCACTCCGAGACTTTATTTATGACACATTCAACGCATTTGCCGATGTCCACCCGTGGGTCGATGAAAACATCGAGCCCAAATCCATCGTGCGCGAGATGTTCGAGAATTTCAGCACGTTCAGCGGTTACGTCAAGCAGTACAACTTGCAGCGCATGGAAGCGATTTTACTCCGCCACCTGAACGGTGTCTATAAAGTACTTTCGCAGACAGTACCCGACGGTTACAAGAACGAAGAACTCTTGGAAATGCAGGATTACCTCGGTGATATGATCCGACGCGTGGATTCGAGCCTGCTTGAAGAATGGGAAAAGATGGCGCACCCGGAGGATTATCAAAAGCGTTTGGACGAAGGCACCGCCGAAGACGAAGCAGAAAAAGCGTTTGGTGCAGACAAGGCCGCCGCAGACATCACCTACGACAAGAAGCGATTCCTCTCCATGGTGCGTCAGCGCATTTTCCAGATTATGATGAGCCTTTCAAAACAAGATTTCTCGGACGTGCTGGACAGCCTCGCCGACGACCTTGCCGAAGGCGAACTTTTAGCGGATGCCGAAGGCACGCCGTGGACCGAAAAGCGATTGCTAGAAATAATGGCAGCCTACACCGCCGAACACCACAAGTTCCGTATGGACGTGGAAGGTCGCGCCCTCGCCCACACCATCGTCACTTACGATAAGAACGTCATGCATATCCAGCAAATGCTCCAGGACGAAGAAGATTTCAACGACTGGAGCATCGATTTTACTGTTAATTTAGATGAAAGCCGAGAAGCCGGGATGCCTTTGTTAAAGCTAGCCCGCATCGGTGAAGTCTAGGCCCACATAAAAACGTCGCGAACTAAGCCTCGCCGCCGAACTCGAACCCGGCTTCTTCAACTGCTGTTTTTAAAGCGGACTCGTCGATATCATCATCGTCGTGCCATTCCACATGCAACGACTTGCTCGCGACATCGGCTACGGCAAAAACGATTCCATCAAGCGAACGAACCGCTTTTTCAACGCATGCCTTGCAATGGCTGCAATTCATACCGTTCACGCGGTATGTTTTAGCCACAGGTTCGGAATGCTCGTGATGGACATGCTCACCGTGTTCCTGGCATCCACAAGATTCGCCATTTTCATGCTCGTCGCAGTGATCTCCGCATTCACAATGTTCGTGGTCATGTTCGCAAGAGTCCGTGCATTTGCAAGAATCATCGCAACCACAGCCGCAACCGCAATGACCGTCGCAACCCTTATGAGCAAATTTGGCATAAATCATGAAAGCAGCCAAAAGTCCCGCACAAATGTAATCGAACACGCCTAACGCTCCGTGACCATGACAATCCGCAGCACCTTGCGGAAGCATCGCCGAGAGGAACGTATCCATAAAGAACGTATCGACAATGAAGCCAAAGAACATCGCCCCAAACGCAATCGAGAACAAGTATGCCGCGAGAGTGCGCTTGCCAAAAGCTTTACCCACCACAAGCATCGAAGCAATACTCGTTGCAGGGCCCGCCATCAAAAGCACAAGAGCCGCCCCCGGAGTAATTCCTTTTGCCACAAGCGCAAGCGCCAGCGGAATGGAACCTGTAGCACACGTGTACATCGGCATCGCTAACAGCAGCACGCAAACCATGCAAAGGATCGGTTTTTCACGCAACGCAAGGAACAGTTCATTTGGTACAAATGCAGATATCAACGCACCAAGCACAAGACCAATCATGAGCCACTTGCTCACATCGCCCACCATATTGACTAAGCCGTAGCGGAAGGTTTCCTTAATTTTTTCCGTAAAGGTCGCATCACGAGTGGCCTGATTGCCGCAACAACAACAACCATGTTCGTGACCGTCACATTCGCAATCGTCGTCGCAATCATCGTGGTCGCAGCATTCGCAATGGTCATCGTGGTCACCGCATTCGCAGTGGTCATGGTGATGATGTTCGTGTTTTACAGCCGAATGGCCGTGCAATTCAGCACTGTCCGCAGATTCTCCACGCGTTGCAAAGTTCGTCAATACTCCGCCAAATAGCGCCGTCGCAAAAGCGGCCACCGGTCGCAGAATTGCAAACGGAAGGCCTAACAACGAATACGTTGCCAAGATAGAATCCACACCCGTCGCAGGTGTCGAAATCAAAAAACTCACGCTAGCACCCTTGCTTGCGCCCTCCTTACGGATTGCAATCGACGTCGGAATCACGCCACAACTGCATATCGGCAGAGGAACACCGAACAATGCCGCCCACAGTACCGATGCAAAATTCGACTTCGCAATCTTGGGTACATACAAATGATTCGGCACCCACACATGCAAAATTCCCGCCAGCAAAAAGCCAAGCAAAAGAAACGGAGCCATCTCCGAAAACAGAGTGATAAATTCCCTAACAAATTCTAAAACAACATTCATCGTTAACCCTTCTTCTTGTGTAAAATATGTGCGAGGCCAGTATTGAAAATCTCGCCAATATGTTCGTCATCAAGCGCATAATAAATCTTGCGACCGTCACGAGTCGGCTTGACAAGATTCGCTGTGCGCAAAATACGCAGCTGGTGGCTCACCACGGACTGTTCGAGATTCAGCTTTTCAGCAATGGCGCTTACGGACATTTCACCAGAAAGCAACAGATGAATGACGCGAATGCGAGTCGTATCGCCAAAAAATTTGAAAAACTCCGAAAGTTCGAAAAGCGTATCCAACGAAATGTTTTGCATCATCGGCTCTTTTTTCATAGAAATTCCCGTTTTTATAAATTGAATACATGAACAACAATTCATATATACATATATCAATGTATTTTGTCAAGCAAAAATTCATCTATTTCCGACCATTTGGAGTAAATTGCGTCAAAACAGATTATATTGTTTATTATATTTTCATTACAATTAAAAGGTTCCTCAAGGGCACCATATTAGAAAGGAGTTTTTATGAAGAAAATTGCAGCCGGTCTCTTGACCGCATTCTGCGCCACGGCGTTTTCCTTCGCTCAGACAGCAGAGCAAGTCGCACAAGACAACCGGGTTGACGCCCAACCCGCAGCACAAGCTCCAATCGAAACGCAAACGGTGGAGACAGTCGCTGAACCACAACAGACGTCAACCGTACAAACCAACATCAGCGCAACAAACGCGAACGTATCTAATGTGACCAACGTGACAACCGTGACAAACATCACAAACGTCAACGCAAGCAACAGTAGCAAAAGCAACGATGACCCGATGCCCATCGACGAGCAACCCGCTCCAGTACAAAAGCAGGCTCCTATCAGTATCGGTGCACGAGCCGCTTTCATTTATGGAAACATGTGGGGATTTAAAGATCTAAAATCCGACGGACTTGAACCTCCTACAGGTATTGGCGGTGAATTTGGTATCACAGCCCGTTTCAGCATGGTCGATGGACTCCAGTTCTCTCCAGAAATTTTGTTCCGCATATTCAACCTGAGTCATGACGAAGACGAAATCGAAAGATGCTACAACCAGACGTTCCTCGATTTCGCATTTTATATTCGAGGAGTCTTCGGCGGCGGATTCTTCCTTGAATTTGCACCTCAAATTTCCATCAACACAAGTGCCGAATATACTTATGACGGAGCTAAAAACGACTTTGAAAGAATTGAGCAGTCGACAGCCGAATTTGGTCTCGACGTGGGCGTTGGTTACTACGTTTTGAACAACTTAAGCCTAAACTTCCGTTGGTACTTGGGACTTACCGAAGTTTTCCCCGATGTAAAGTATGAAGGCGACATGAACTCTATAAAAGAAGAAAAGAGCAAAGATAATGTCAGCTGGGCAACCATCAACTTGAAGGGAGCCCATACAATGATGTTCAAGTTCGGCGTCACCTACTGGTTCCTCTAATTCAAACATAATGAGTTCGCTCGAATCTTTACACTTGCAACCAGTCCTTTCGACTAAAGGTATGCGCAATATCGATACCGCGTCAAAGGAATTTTATGCAAAACAAAATACGTGTGAACCTTCAGAAAAAGAAATAATCCAAAGCGGTTACACGCTGATGAAAGAAGCGGGTGCCGCACTATTCAAGTTTGTCCAAGCCAAAGCTCTAGAACCCATCGCCATTTTTATTGGCGGCGGGAACAACGGCGGGGACGGACTCGTTCTTGCAAAGCTCCTTTTGCAATCCAGAATCAAAAGTTCCGTTTTCAGCCTTGCAAGTACAGACAAATTCAAAAACGAAGCAAAATTAGCACTGGACGATTTTTTAGACGCCGGTGGGACAATCAAACAGAGAACGCCCGACGGATTGGCAAATTTCAAACTCGTGGTTGATTGCATACTCGGCAACGGAGCGCATGGTGTATTGCGTCCAGAGTTCGCTGCTGTTGTGCAAACCATCAACGAAAGCGGACTTCCTGTAATCGCCGCGGATGCGCCCACGGGTTACGATTCCTCAGCGCATGTTTGCAATGATATTTGCATTCACGCAGACGAAACAATGTTGTTCGGGTTTCCGCGGTTGGACGCTTACACAAAGGAAGGCGGACCAGCATTCGGAAATGCGGTCATTGCGCCGCTGAACTACCCCGCTGAAATCATTCAACAGTTCGATGAAAAAGTTTATCTCGTCGCAGAAGAGGCGATTCCACAACTTTTGCCCAAGCGAGATGAGTGGGGCGATAAGCGGAATCAGGGAACAGCCCTGATTATAGCAGGCTCCAAGGATATGCCAGGCGCCGCAGCACTTTGTACAGAATCGGCTCTTCGCAGTGGTGCGGGACTTGTCACGCTTGCCACGACTGAGGCGATTACGCCGATTATCCAAGCTAAACTTTCGGAACCTGTATTTTGCAGTCTAGAAGATTGCTCTAATTTTAACGGGACTCTGCAACCGCAACACATCCCGACGATACTCCAGCGCGCCAAACACGCAAGCGCAATTGCCATCGGTCCAGGATTTTCTACAAACCTTGGCACAGTCCAAGCTGTCATCGAGCTACTCCCGCAATTAAATACACCAACCGTTATTGACGCCGACGCCTTAAACGCCATCGCGACATTGAACGAGAACACCGCAAAAGGCGCGGCAAATGACAGCACGGTGGACTGCGCAGCAACGGACCGCGCGGCAACGGACCGCGCAGCAATCCAGTATTTGAAAGACTCGCAAGCGCCCGCCATTTTAACGCCGCATGTAAGGGAATTTGCACGACTCTTCGGTGCACTTCCAGAAAATAGTTGCGACATCCCGAGCTATTTGAAAAACATTTCCGCAAGCACGAACAAAGTTATTTTGCTAAAAGGCGCACCAACGTATATCGCCGTTCCCGACGGTCGCGCATTCGTGATTCCCGCACACAACTCAGGGCTCGCCAAGGGCGGCTCCGGCGACGTTCTTACGGGAATCATTGCGGCCCTGCTCGCACAAGGTTTACCGATTGCAGAAGCAGCCGTACTCGGCGCATTACTGCACCAAAAAGCAGGTCGCATAGCCCGCGAAAAACTCGGCGCATTCAGTATGCTCCCGAGCGATGTCATCGCCTCACTGCCGCAGGCGTTTAGCTGTTAATCCATGGATTGCCGCGCCCCTTTTAGGGGCTCGCAATGACGTTATACTAAATCATCTCGGCCACGAGCTTGTCGAGTGCAGCTTCGGATTCGGCGCTGAGCGTCGATTTTACCGTCACCACCGTTTCGGCAAGCGTCACGTTCTTGAGCGTGGCGAGGATTTCCGTCATCTTCTTGGCGGCCATCGGGGCCCACGTGCCATTTTCCACGACGCCCACCTTGCGGTTGCTGTAATTCTTTGCCTTCAGGTGGTTGAGAAAATCTTCCATCACCGGGAAAAGTCCTGCATCGTACGTAGGAGCGGCCACCACCATGCGGTCGTAACGGAAAGCATCTTCGATGACTTCGGCCATATCGCTGCGAGCAAGGTCAGAAACAACGACCTTCTCGACACCGGTGGCCTTGAGCTTTTCGCCGAGCAATTCCGCGGCCTTCTTGGTTCCGCCGTAAATCGAGGCATAGGCCACAAGCACGCCCTTGTCTTCGGGAGCGTAGCTGCTCCAGGTGTTGTACTTGTCGATGTAGTAGCCCAAGTTTTCGGTAAGCACGGGACCGTGCAGCGGGCAAATCGTCTTGATGTCGAGCGCAGCAGCCTTCTTGAGCACAGCTTGCACCTGGTTGCCGTACTTGCCCACGATATTGAAGTAGTAGCGGCGGGCTTCGCATGCCCAGTCATCCGGGTCGGCATCGTACACGCCAAACTTGCCGAACGCATCGGCCGCAAACAACACCTTTTCACTCTGTTCGTAGCTGAACAGGACTTCGGGCCAGTGCACCATCGGGGCACCGATAAACTGCAATGTGTGAGCACCAAGAGAAAGCGTATCGCCTTCCTTCACGGCCTGCTTCTTGACCGATTCAGGGAGCGCCATGAACTGCGGCAAGAGAGCAAAAGCCTTCGCTGAGCCAACCAAAGTCGCTTCTGGGTACTTCGCGACAAAGTCCGCAATGCCGCCTGCATGATCCGGTTCCAAGTGATGAATCACGAGGTAATCCGGCTTGCGACCCGCGAGAGCCGCATCCAGATTGGCAAGCCACTCGCCCACCTTGTGCGCATCGACCGTATCCGTCACAGCAATCTTTTCATCAACAATTACATACGAATTGTACGCCATGCCCTCAGGCACCACATACTGACCTTCGAACAAATCCAAATCGCGGTCATCGACACCGATGTACTTAATATTTTCGCTAAAGTTCTTCATGGTTCTTTCCCTGTATTTTTTTTCAATTCTTTTTATTCTCTTTTTCAAAAGAAATACAATCAAACATAAAAGAAGATAGATAAAAAAGATAATCAGCACTGCAAAAAGTCAAACATGTCCCTAGAAACAAACAAATAGATACCTGCTGCGACAGATACCATAATCAAAAACACATCATCGCTTAGTTTCCATCCTCTTTTGAATGACATATTTTTTAATCCTTCACGCAACGGACAGAGAACCCGTAGTTCTTATCGCCGTAGTCTAGTTTCGTGATGTTGTTGCCATAGCCCACGTACATACCATATGCGCAGATACTAGTGCTCTCCGTAGAACTCCAGAAGATCGTTTTCTTGCCCTCATCGTAGTAATACCCATCGCTACGACCGTTGCCAGCCGGCAACGCCGAGAATCCGAAAGAGTCAGCACCGTTGCCGCAATCACCATCATCGTCATTCCAACCGTTAGAGGACTTCAGTTTCATGTCGGCTCCTTGCCATTGCCAGTATTTTTCCTTATCCTGTGTTCCTCCCACTGTCTTGAGCAACATTTCGAACTCGGCCATTGTAGGCAGATGCCAGCCTTCAGGGCATACGCCGCGCACAGGGTATGTCGGCGAGCAGTCGCCATAGTAGCCGCAGCCACGGCCATTCGTACTCCACTCACCCACACTATCCATCGCGGCATCCCATGTATAAAGACTTCCGTACTTGGCGCAATACTTTGCAGAATCATTGTAGCAGTAGCTATCCACGGTTTCGTAGTTGAGGTTCTCCGCCATCCAGGTCTGCGTGCCGATTGTCACCGTCTTGTACGTTTGGCCGTCGCGGGAATCCTTAATACAGTTTACGTCTGTTTTCACATCACACTGCACCCTTTTATATTCTGTACCGTTGCTCAACGGCAAGACATCGCTGGACGATGAAGTTTCAACTTCACTGCTACTGGACTCACTTGTCTCGCTAGAACTCGACTGTAGTGAAACACTGGAACTGCTATCGTTCTTTTGGCTCGAGGACGAAGATTCCTCACTGGATGAACTTGAGGATTTTGCAGAACTGTTCGTCATGGCGGACTCCGAGCCGCCATCCCCCTGCTTTTGGCTGGAAGAGGTGCGGAGATCCCCGGACGAGCCGGGGATGACAGAAGAAGACGAGCGCACATCGCCGCAGTCTTCGCAGACGCTAGAAGATGAATCGTCCGAAAGCTGGGCCGAGACGCCGCTATCATCGTCACCACAGGCGATAAATGATAATGCCAACAGGAATGGTGCGAAACCCGCAATCTTTTTCATAAACATTTCCTTCCCATACGTTCCATTGGAAACATATATAATATTTTTTCTACATTCAGGTTATGCCCAAGACTTTACTCCTTCTTGATTCCTTCGCGCTCGCGTTCCGTATGTTCTACGCTTACAGCCAGAACCCGCTCGTTAACAGCAAGGGCGAAGAGGTTTCCATGATGCACGGCTACTGGGGTGCGGTGTTGCGCATTCTAGCCAAGCACAAGCCCACGCATTTTGCAATTGCTCGCGACGTCGCGCACACAAAGACTTTCCGCCACGAACTTTACCCGGACTACAAGGCCAATCGCGGCCCCATGCCCGAAGAAATGGCAGCGCAGATGCCACTCCTTTGCGAATCCTTGGAAGCAAGCGGCATTCCGCTTTTGTCGGAACCCGGCTACGAAGCCGACGACGTGATGGCAAGCGCGGCCGAAGCTGCCGTGAACGCCGGTTTTGACCATGTCGTGATTATCAGTAAAGACAAGGACATGTCGCAAATCGTGACTGATAAAATTCACCTTTTCCATTTGGAAAAAGGTGCCGACGGCATTGACTTTGGGCCGCAGCAAGTCCTCGAAAAATACGGCATTCCGCCTGAAAAAATCCGCGACTATCTCGCGCTCATGGGCGACTCCAGCGACAACGTTCCAGGCGTCCCGAAAGTCGGACCGAAAACCGCAATTCAGCTGTTGACTGAATACGGCGACATGGACAACATTTACGCAAACCTCGACAACATCAAGAAGAAGGGTTTGCACGACAATCTCGCGAACAACAAGGAACAGGCGTTTCTGAGCCGCGAACTCGTGACGTTACAGACAAAGCGAGCCTACAGCGGGAATCTTGACGCACTTGAATTCTGCGGCATCCACAGCGATACGCTCGAAGGAATTTTTAAAGAACACGAAATCAACAGTCTCGTTCGCTTGCTCGAAAACGTTCCGAGCAAGACAGGATTCGTACGCGATTCCGACAGCGACTCTGGCGATTCTTGCGGTTGCAACAGCCCTTCGGCAAGCACTTCGGCAAGCTCAGTGTACCACTCAGGGAGCACAAACAACAAGGTTGGTGCCTGTACTGAGCCGAGTCGAAGTAAGCCAGCCGAACCACCCGCCGACCTCCCGCCTGCATACATTTGCGTCGATAGCGATGAAATTTTCGAACAGATGAAGAAGGAATTTGACGCAGCAACAGAAATCGGCATCGACACCGAAACCAACGGACTCGACCCGATGCAATGCAATATCGTCGGGCTTTGCCTTGCCGCCGCCGCAAAAGACGGCAGCGTCCCCAAGGGTTATTACATTCCACTTGGGCATACCGACGATATCGGATTTCCGTACCCCGCCGGCAAGGGCGGCAACTTCGACTTTAACGCCACCAAGAAGTGGTTTATCGATTTCTGGAACGATTCCTGCACACTCCCCGATGGTGAATCCAAGCAGCAGCCCGACGACGGTTCAAAAAGCGCGGACGCTTGCAATAGCGACGCAACTTTCAAAGCATGCAAGCGTTCCCTCGTGTTCCACAACGCCAAATTCGACTTGCACGTTCTCGCCCGCACATTCGGACTCACGCAAAAGCAAATCGATGCCGCGAACATCGTCGATACGCTCATTGCCGCATGGATGCTCTCGCCCGGCCAAACCGGGCTTGGCCTTGACAATCAGGTCATGCAGCTTTTGCAGCACGAAATGATACCCATCGAGAACCTCATCGGACGCGGCAAGAATCAGATTACGTTCAACCGCACGAACATCAAGGACGCCACCGAATACGGTGCCGAAGACGCGGTCTATACGCTCCGCCTGTGGAAGCCGCTCCGCGCCAAGTTGCAAAAATACGACTACGAAAAGTACTTCTTCAGCCAAGAAATGCCGCTCCTCAAAGTACTTTACCAGATGGAAGGCGTTGGTGCTTTTGTCGATACAAAAGTCTTAAAAGAACTCGAAGTCAATTTGCAGCACCGCATCGAAAAGCTGGAAAAAGAAATCTGCGACATGGCGGGCTGCGAATTCAACATCGGCTCGCCCAAGCAACTCGGCGAAGTGCTCTTTGACACGCTCGGCCTACCCGAAATCAAGAAACGCAGCACAGACGCCGCCGTCCTCGAAGAACTCAGCTTCCGTGCCGCCCACCCGATTGTTTTCGCCGTCATCGAGTATCGCGAACTCAAGAAAATGCAAAGCACCTACGTTTCCGTGCTCCCGACGCTCGTGAATCCGGACACCAAGCGCATTCACACGAGCTTTATCCAGTGGGGCACTGCGACTGGACGCCTTTCGAGCCGCGACCCAAACTTGCAAAACATCCCCGTCCGTAGCGATCTCGGCAAGCAAATCCGCGCCGCATTCGTGCCGCAGAACCCGAACAACGTGATTCTCGCGGTGGACTACTCGCAAATTGAACTCCGTATGCTCGCCCACCTGAGCGGGGACGTTGCCCTCATCGAAAGCTACAAGGAAGGCATCGACATCCACGCCCGCACGGCCGCCGCCATCAACCGCGTGCCGCTGGACAGCGTGACCGCCGACATGCGCCGCGACGCAAAGGTCGTGAACTTCGGCGTGCTCTACGGCATGACCGCCTTCCGCCTCTCTCGCGACCTGAAAATTCCGATGGCTCAAGCCAAGAGCTTTATCGACGGCTACTTCGAAATGTACCA
>JAEEGK010021594.1_pt1 | contig 13592 bp, 14 predicted proteins | sample 8958771 | NCBI WGS metagenome assembly JAEEGK01 (sample SAMN16246547, study PRJNA631951) | gut metagenome | biome: gut microbiome; feature: rumen; material: SC-attached | host: Bos | place: Iran: Karaj | collected 2018-10 | reverse complement strand
CTTCCCGGCCGGTCCGTTTACCCTGGCCGTCCGCCGCAAAGCCACGGTCATGGCCGTGTTAGTGATGAAGGAGGGAATCAGGACTTTCCGCGCCATTGTGGAGAAGTTGCAGGCCGAAGGCGAAGGCCAGGCCAGGGTTGAGTCCATGGCCAGGGCTTATGCCTCCGTCCTGGAGAAGGTAGCCCGGCAGTATCCGGACCAATGGTTTAACTTTTATGATTTCTGGGCCGCATGAGCAGTTTCCACGACATTCCCATAGGTGAACTCCTTCCGCAGCAGCCTCCGTTCCGCTTCGTGGACCACATCGAGTACTACGGAGAAGGAGAGACCCGCGTAAGTTTTACGCCGGGTAACGGCAACCTGCTTATGGAAGACGACTGCCTGAGCGCCGCCGGCCTTATGGAGCATATGGCCCAGGCCAGTGCCACCCGTGTGGGCTATTACAGCAAGTACATCCTGCACGTTCCGGTGAGCATAGGCTACATTGGCCAGGTGCGCAAATTCACGCTGAACCGCCTTCCCAAGGCCGGTGAACTCCTGGAAACCTCCGTATACCTGCGTCAGGAAGTGTTCAACATCTCCCTGGCCGATATTGAAGTGCGCACGGCCGCCGGTGAAGTGCTGGCCAGCGCCTCCCTTAAAACCGCCCTCAAGGATGACTAAGGTCTACTGCATAGGCTGCGGCCTGGTAACGCCGGTGGGGAATGCTCCTTCGGAGGTTCTCTCCGCCGTCCGTGCCGGAAAATCGGCCTTCCGTCTGTACGACGGCTGGCCGGAGCCGTACTATGCCTCCCTGCTGGACCGCGAGGGGTTTGAAGGCCCTTCCTTCTTCGATCACATTGCCCTCCAGGCTGCCCGTACGGCCGTTCAGGAGGCCGGTATTGACGCCTCTGGGGCCCGTGTAGGCCTGGTCCTTTCTACCATCAAGGGCAATATCGAAAAGATAGATACGGACGACGTCTCTCTGGCTGCCGCCGCGGAAACCCTGGCCCAGGGCTTGGGAGTGAAGACGAAGCCGGTGGTAGTGTCCAATGCCTGTATCTCCGGCCTTGCCGCGTTGCTACAGGGTGTACGGATGATCCGTAGCGGAGCCTACGACCATATTATAGTAGTAGGGGCCGAGGTGCAGAGCCGTTTCATCGTAACCGGTTTCCAGTCCCTCAAGGCCCTGTCGCTAAATCCCTGCCGTCCCTTTGATACCGACAGAGACGGTCTCAACGTAGGAGAAGCAGCCGCAGCAATGGTATTGTCCTCCCAACCGGTTTCAGGAAATTATTTTTCGCAAGGCTTTGCGAAAAACCAATTTCCTGAAACCTCCACAAAGCCCGCGCTCCAAGGGGACCCGAAAAACCAATTTTCCGAAACCTCCACAAAGCCCGCGCGCCTAATGGAGGGTGCGTGGGAGATTGTTGATGGGGCGGTTCGGAATGATGCCAATCATATTTCCGGACCTTCCAGAACCGGCGAGGGGAGTTACAATGCCCTTCGGTATGTGCTGGAGGGGGTTTCGGCCGAGGAATTGGCCTTCGTGAATGTGCACGGAACGGCTACCCGGTACAATGACCAGATGGAAGCCATCGCCCTGAACCGGGCGGGCTTACAGAATGTGCCGGTGAATGCCCTCAAGGGCATCTTCGGCCATACGATGGGGGCCGCAGGCATCCTGGAGTCCATCGTGTCTATGAAGGCCTGCGATGCCGGCGTGGTCCTGCCTACGCAGGGCTTCTCCCAGATGGGCGTGGAGCCGGCCGTTAATGTATCGGCCCAAGAGAGAAAGACGGACAAGAAGGCTTTTGTCAAGCTGCTGTCTGGTTTTGGCGGCGTGAACGGAGCTTTGCTCTTTAGAAAAGGAGGTACCCGATGAAGCAGGTAAGCATTCCTTCCGGCGCTTCGCTGACGGAACTGTACCGCAAGTGGGTAGGGGACTATCCCAAGTTCTTCAAGATGGATACCCTGAGCAAACTGGGTTTCCTTCTGACGGAGATGCTGGTTCACGACGAGCCGGACCGTTTCACGTTCCGGGAAGACCGTGCTGTGCTTGTGTTCAGCCGTGAGGGTTGTGTGGCCAACGACCGCCATTACGCGGAATCGATGAAGGATTTCCCGTCCCCGGCGCTCTTTGTGTATACGCTTCCCAATATTGTTTCGGGAGAGATTTCTATTCGCAACAAATGGGGCGGAGAAAGCTCTGCCTACGTGCTGGCAAGCTACGATGAGGCCCGGATTTGGGACCTTGTACGGCAGGCTTTTCAGGATAAGTGCACCCAGTCTGCTCTGGTGGCCTGGATTGACTGCACCTCCGATAATGAGTGGGTAACTAACGCTTGGTTAGTGGATAAAACAGAGATGTTATAAGCAATAACAAAAATGTTAATATATGGAAAACTTAATCAACGAGCTCAAATTGAAGGTAATTGATGCCTTGAACCTGGACGGAATGACCCCTGAGGACATTGACGACAATGCCCCTCTGTTTGGAGATGAAGGTCTGGGACTGGACTCCATTGATGTACTGGAACTGATTGTCCTTCTGGAGAAGAATTACGGCATTCGCCTGGCCTCTCCCGCCCAGGGCAAGGAGGTCTTCAAGAGCATAGCCGTGATGGCCGACTATATTGCCAAGAACAGAACCAAATAAGTGAAACCGGAACTGGTCATAACGGGTGCCGGCGTGGTGAGCGCCATCGGGGTGGGCAAAGCCGCCAACCTCGACAGCCTGCTCCATACCCGCCCGGGTGTGGCACCGGTCCGCTATCTGGCTACCAGCCTCAGGGATTTCCCCGTGGGGGAGGTCAAACTCTCCAATGAGGAGCTGGGAGCCCTTTGCGGTGCTCCGGCCGATTGGCCCCGTACCACGCTGCTGTCCATCTGCGCCCTGCAGGAAGCCCTGAAGGAGGCCGGATTGGCCGATGGTAGCGGGATGCGCCTGATTGGCGGCACCACGGTGGGAGGAATGGATCTGACGGAAAAAGTTTTCCCCCAGTATTCTCCCAACCACGGATGCGGTGCTTCCACAGACCTGGCCGCCTTGTTTATAGGTGGCTTTGAAGACGCTACCACCCTGTCTACGGCCTGTTCATCGGCCGCCAATGCCTTTATGTTCGGTGCCAATCTGCTGCGCACCGGCCAATATGAGCGGGTTGTGGTAGGAGGCAGTGAGAGCCTTTCCAATTATCACCTGAACGGTTTCAATTCCCTGATGATCCTGGACCGGGAGCCCTGCCGTCCTTTTGACGCCACCCGGGCCGGTCTCAACCTGGGAGAAGGAGCCGCCTATCTGGTGCTGGAAACCCTCGAAAGCGCCCTTAAGCGCGGAGCCAAGCCGCTGGCCCTTCTTTCCGGCTTTGGCAACGCCTGCGACGCCTTTCACCAGACCGCCTCTTCCGAAAACGGGGAAGGCGCCTACCTGGCTATGCAGAAGGCCCTTAAGATGGCCGGTCTGCAGCCGTCTCAAATTGACTATATCAACGCCCACGGTACGGGTACGCCCAACAATGATGCCTCCGAGAGCGCTGCTCTCCGGCGCGTCTTTGACGGAAAGGTGCCGCCCGTGAGCTCTACCAAGGCCTTTACCGGCCATACCACCAGCGCATCGGGTTCCATCGAGGCGGTCTTCTGCCTCCTGGCCCTGCAGCACGGCTTCATTCCCCCGCAGCTGAATTACAGCACGCCGGATCCCGCCTGTGTGATGCCTTGTACATCGGCCCTTAAAAAGCCTCTTACGCATATCCTATCCAATGCTTTTGGCTTTGGCGGCAACGATTCTTCCTTTATCCTGAGTGCTTATGAGTAGGGAAGTGTACATACGCGCCGTTGTCAAGCTGGGTTCCCAGGACCCGGATTTCCGCGAGGTGATTGCCCCTATGGAAGCCCGCCGTATGGGCCGCCTGCTCAAAAGGGCGGTCTGGTGCTCTTCCAAAGCGCTGCAGGAAGCCGGCATCGAGATGCCTGACGCCGTGATTACAGCCACGGACTATGGCTGTATGGAGAATTCCGAGGCCTTCCTCCAGGGTGTGCTCCATCCCGAGGAAGGGGCTATGAGTCCCACCAAGTTTATGCAGAGTACCCACAATACCATTGGCTCCCTCATTGCCATCCGGCTGGGTTGCCACGGGTACAATGCCACCTATTCCCACACCGGCTGTTCGCTGCGCAGCGCCCTGGAAGACGCTATGATGCAGCTCCAGCTGGGAGAAATCGAAAATGCCCTCGTGGGCTGGTACGACGAACGTACCCCTGCCATGGATGCGATGCACCTTCCGGGCACGGAGCATGCCGTGGCCCTTGTTTTATCCGTGAATCCCAAGTAAATTTCAAATATGCTCAGACTTCTCTTTCTGTCGGTTGTCCAGTCCATCCTGATGTGCAGTGCCCAGTCGCTGTTCAAGGTGGCCGCTACGCATATGGAACCTTTTTCCTGGACCTGGACCTTTTTCCGTGACAGTGTTCTCCTGAACTGGTGGCTGGCTGCGGCCGGTGCCTGCGGCATAGCCGGCGTGATCGAGTGGATGTATATGCTCAAGACCTATCCCTTCAGCCAGGTATATCCGCTCTCTTCGATGAGCTTCCTCTTTGGTATGTTTGTTGCCATGATTTTCTTCAAGGAAACCGTAGTCTGGCAGCAGTGGGTGGGGGTATTCCTCATTCTGGCCGGTTGCGGACTCATTGCCCGATGATGAAAAGATGGCCTGCATATCTCCTGACGGCTGTTCTGGCCCTGACCTTTGCCTTTGAGGCAGGGGCCCAGGAAGACGTATGGGCCCGGGTCAAGGAAGTGAATATGCCCCGGAAGACCCTTACGGCCAACTGGAACCGCATTTACCGTTCTCCGATGCTGCAGGACGACATTCTGAGCGAGGGGACGGTTTCCATTGTGGAGCCGGACAACCTGCGCTGGGAAACCCTTAAACCCGTGCAGCGGGTAACCGTGCTGGATGGTCAGGAACGGGGGCGTTTCCGCCTTCCCCAGGAGAAAGATTTCAAGGTGAACGTGCTGGACGGAGACACCTATACCATTCAGCTGAACCCTCTCCGCAGGGACCTCAAACAGCTGATTGGCCAAATTGTATTGACGGTTGAGAAGAAGTCCTATAAGCTTCTCAATGTTACCATATTAGGAATTGATGGAGATTGGACGCAGATCACATTCTCCAACGTAAAAATGGACGAGTAATATGCTGGAAGGATTCCTGTATAAAACACTGGAAAAGGGAGACGGCTGCGCCCAGGTTCAGCTGCTTCCGGAGAGCCCCATTTATGCCGCCCATTTTCCGGGCTTTCCCGTTACGCCCGGTGTGACGCTGGTGCAGATGGCCCTGGAACTGATGGGCAAAAAACTGCTGGGCGCCAAAGACATCAAATTCGTGGTGCCGGTGCTCCCTTCCGAGGAGGGCACGGTGCTCAAATACGAATGGACCGTAGCGGAAGATAGGGCCGATGTGTCCGTCTTTCTGAGTGACGGTACCCTCTGTGCCAAAATGACCCTGGGCGTATGAGCGACACCCTGATCCTGGTTCCTACTTACAACAATGCCGGTACGCTTCAAAACGTGCTGGAACGTTGTCTGGAGCAGGGATTGCCGGTGATGGTGGTGGATGACGGAAGTACGGACGATACGGGCCGAATTCTGAAAGAGATGCCCGGTCGAGCCGGGCATGACGGTGGTCTCACAGTGGTTACCCATCCGGTAAATCAGGGAAAGGGCAAGGCCCTTAAAACCGGCTTTCAGGAGGCTTTGAAACTGGGTTTCAGCTACGTGGTTACCATCGATTCCGACGGGCAGCATTTCCCGGAGGATATTCCGGCGCTGCTGGCCCAGAAAGGGGAGAAGACCCTGGTGGTGGGCAGCCGTTCCCAGATGGGGGCCGATGGAGGAAGTTCCTTCGCCAACCGTTTTTCCAATTTCTGGTTCCGGCTCTTTACCGGCGTCAGCCTGCCGGATACCCAGACGGGTTTCCGTCTTTATCCGCTCAGGAGACTGCCTTCCCTGACCATCCTGAGTTCCCGCTATGAGGCCGAACTGGCCCTGTTGGTCTTCAGTGCCTGGAAAGGCTTGGAACTCAAGCCGGTAGCCGTGCGGGTGGCTTATCCCGAAGACCGCGTTTCCCATTTTCGGCCCGGCGCAGACTTCTTCCGAATTTCGGTTCTGAATACGGTTTTGCTGCTGATCAGTCTGTTCTATGGCTGGCCCCGGACCCTTTTGAGAAGAATCCTGGGCAAGTAATCCTTCCTTTCTTGCCGGATTTTTACTACATTTGTAAACTATAAAGTTTACATCCGGTGAGAAACCTAATCCTAAACCTGCACGATTTCCTGCGCGCCCACAAGGGCTGGGCAGCGGTCCTGCTGGCTGTGCTTCTCATCCTCAGCGTTTTAAGTGCTCTCCGCCTTCAGTTCCAGGAAGATATCAGCGCCTTTTTGCCGGAAGATTCCCGGGAGCAGCTCCAGGCTTCGTCCGGAGATGAGAAGATGGCCGTTTTTTTCCAAAGCGGTACCCGGGAGGAAAGGATGGACGCCGTCTATGATTTTCAGGACCGCTGGGAGGAAGCCTTCCCCGATATCTATCTCTATGAGGGTGCGGCCGGAGACCAAGTGGCAGAGGTCTTTGGTTTCCTGAATGCCAACTGGCCGTATTTCCTTGTGGAAGAAGACTATGCCAGGATGGATTCCCTGCTGGCAGTCCCGGGCTATATCGCCTCCAAACTACAGGAAGACAAGCTTTCATTGGCTACGGCCAATCCTTTTACTTCCAGATATTTAAGAAGTGACCCTCTGGGGCTTTATTCGCCGGTTTTAAACCGTCTTCAGCAGGCCCAGCCTGCCGCTCTGCAGGATACGGAGATTCTCTTCTTTGACTCTCCTTACGGCAGTTCGGAGAGTGCCAGGAACGGAGACCTTCTGGCTGGTTTGAACCGCCTGAAGGAGGAATGCGCCCAGGCTTATCCTTCCGTTCAAATCTTCTCTACGGGCGGTCCCGAGGTGGCGGTGGAAAATGCCCGCCGCATCAAGACCGATTCGTTCCTGGCTCTGGCTTTTGCCCTGATTCTCATCTGTCTGGTGCTGTGGTTCAGTTACAAACGGGTGCAGGATGTGCTGTGGATTCTCATTTCCATAACCGTGGGAGCCGTGTTTGCCCTGGGCATCATTGCCTGTTTCAAGGCCAGCGTGAGCATCATCGTGCTGGGTATAGGCTGTACGGTCATTGGCATTGCGGTCAATTATCCGCTGCATTACATAGACCACCTGAAGTATTGCCCGGACCGCAGGCAGGCCCTGGCCGAGCAGATTGACCCGCTCCTGACGGGTAATATCACCACGGTGGGTGCTTTTCTGGGTCTGCTGCTTCTGAAATCGGAAGCCCTGCACGATTTCGGCTTCATCGGAGCCGTTATGTTGGTGGGCACCATTCTGTTCGTGCTCATCTTCCTGCCGGTCTTTGTTCCGGTGTGCAAAGGGGAGAGGAAGGTTATCAAGCTGGATCCCGCCGGTTATTTCCATCCGGGAGAAAAGACCCGCCGTGCCATCTTCCTGGCCTTCCTGGGCCTTACGGTGCTCTTTGTTTTTACGGGAAAGAAGCTACAGTTCGATTCCAATCTCCACAATATCAACTATATGACGGCCAGCCAGTCCAAGGGCTTTGCCCTGCTGGAATCCCTCTCCCTGGCCCCCGATGCTTTCCCCATCCCTTCGATGGAGGAGCAGAAGGAGAGAATCGGCCTGTGGAATGATTTCTGGGAGCGGCATCAGGAGGTTCCGGACCTTCTTATCGAGGAAGGCCTCCAAGCGGGCTTTACCGCCCACGGCTTCCAGCCCTTCTTCGATGCTTTGGATGCGGATTGGGAACCCCAGGAAAGGGCCTATTTCCAGCCTGTAGACTTCTCTCCCCAGGAGAATGTGGCGGGAACCCTGGTGAGCGCCCTTTCGCAGGATTTCGACACCATCGGCCTGGTTTGCAGCCTTATTGTGCTCATCTTCCTGTGGATCAGTTTCGGCTCTCTGGAACTTACGCTCATTGCCTTCCTGCCGCTGGCCGTGAGCTGGATTTGGATCCGGGGAATTATGGGCCTGACGGGCCTTCAGTTCAATATCGTCAACATTATACTGGCCACCTTTATCTTTGGTATGGGAGATGACTACAGCATCTTCATTACCGAGGGGCTGGAATACGAGTTCAAAACCGGAAAGAAGATTCTTCACTCCTATGGCAACGCCGTGGTGCTGAGTGCCATCATTATGTTCATTGGCATAGGCGTGCTGGTGTTTGCCAAGCATCCGGCCCTGAAATCTTTGGGCCTGGTGACGGTGATAGGAATGATTACGGTGGTGGCCATGGCCTGCTACCTGCCGCCCATCGTCTACCGCTGGCTGCACTTCAAGCACGGAAAACGGCGTTCGGAGCCGCTTACCGTAGCCGGTATGCTGGCCACGGTGTACATAGCCCTTATGATGGGGGTCTGGATGACGATGCTGTCCATCCTGGCCCTGTTTTTCCCGCAGGGACCTGCCTTTAACAAGGTGGTGCGCCGCGTGGCCGGTTGGGCGATGCACGCCATTCCCGGCTGCAAGTATACCGTGAAGAACCCGCACGGAGAGGATTTCTCCAAGCCGGCCGTCTATATCTGCAATCACCAGAGTCACCTGGATGTGCTGCCCCTCATTGCCCTGCAGCCCAAACTTATCTTTATGACCAACGACTGGGTGTGGAAGTTCCCCTTCTATGGGGCGGTGATCCGCAAAGCCGGCTATTTCCCGGCCTCCTGGGGGCTGTCCGTCAACAGTTCTCATATCCGGAAGATGGTGGCCGAAGGCTATTCCGTGGTCATTTTCCCGGAAGGAACCCGTTCCCTGGACGGCAAGATAGGCCGATTCCACCGGGGAGCCTTCCTGACGGCCCGTGAGCTGGGGATGGACATCCTGCCGCTCCTGATCCGAGGCTTCCACGAAGCCTTGCCCAAACACGATTTCTTCCTCCGTTTCCATCCGTTGTCCCTGGAGATAGGAGAGCGCAAGCAAATCCCCGAGGATGCCGATATAGCTGCATTTACCCGGGAAATGAGACACTTTTACGTTGAATGGTATGAGAATCCGAAGGAACATGTGGGCCGATAGTAAGGCGCCAGCAGGCGCCCGGCCGTACCCGGGACTTTGCGCCAGCAAAGTCATTGAGGGAGAAAAGGCCGCGGGGGATAGTAGGGGGCAGAGCCCCCTCAAAGGACCGAGGGTGGTTACAGGTTTTGTGCTATCTATCCTCCTGCTCCTGAATAGCCTTACGGTTTTCTCGCAGGAGAAGATTTGGGAGGGAACCAGGTGCCATAACCGGAGTGTGACTTTGACGGCGTTTATGCCGGAAGGGGAGCCCAGGGCGGCTGTGATCGTGTGCCCCGGGGGCAGCTACCATTGGCACGATATGGAGACCGAGGGTACGAGCGTGGCCCGGTGGCTGGCTTCGGAAGGATATGCGGCGTATGTCCTCAAATACCGGGTGGCCGGGAAGTTTGAGTTTACTTCCAAGTACCGTTCGCTAATCCGAGGACACAGGCATCCGGATATGATCTGCGACCTTCAGCGGGCCATCCAACTGGTCCGGGAACGCTATGACGGCCCTGTAGGGGCGATGGGCTTCAGTGCCGGCGGACATCTGGTAATGAGTGCCGGAGAGTTCTTCGACACCAACTTCCTGTCCCGCTATGGCATAGAGCCGGAGGTTTCCCTGAGGCCGGATTTCGTAGCTCCTATTTACCCGGTGGTTACGTTCTGTGCGGCTCCTGTGCACAAACGCTCCCGGCTGGGACTGCTGGGAGAATGGACCGTCCTCAGGAAGGAAATGCGGGACTCCCTGTCCCTGGAAAAGCACGTGAAGGCCGATACCCCGCCGGTATTCCTTCTCAACTGTGTGGACGATCCCATAGTGGATTATAGGAATTCGGTGCTGCTGGATTCGGCCCTTACCGCACGGCACATTCCGCACCTGTATACCCAATATGCAACCGGAGGACATGGCTTTGGGGCCAGCCCCAAGAAGCAGAATGAATACACCTCCCAATGGCAGGAACTATTTATCAATTGGCTAAAAGAGATTCCCGGTCAAGCCGGGAATGACGAATAAGATATGGACATTGAGTTTAAGAAACCGGAAGAGATTAAGGCATTCCAGGAAGGACTGCTGCACGATGCGTTGATTTACTTGAAGGAAAACTCCAAGTACTATCAGCGGATGTTCGAGAAGTACCACATTGACATTGAGAAGATCCGTACCATAGAGGATCTGCAGAAGATTCCCTTCACCGAGAAGAAGGACCTGCAACTGTTCAATGAGGAGTTTCTCTGCTGCCCCAAGGAGAAGGTGGTGGACTATGTGACCACTTCCGGTACGCTGGGAGACCCCGTGACCTTCGGCTGCACGGACAAGGACCTGGAGCGCCTGGCCTACAACGAGAAGAAGAGTTTCGAATGCGCAGGCCTGGGCCCCGGTAACATTGTGCAGCTGATGACCACCATAGACAAGCGCTTTATGGCCGGTCTGGCCTATTTCCTGGGCATCCGGAAACTGGGCGCCAGCATCATCCGCGTGGGCAACGGCATTCCCGAACTGCAGTGGGATACCATCAACCGCCTCAAACCGGATACCATTATGTGCGTGCCTTCCTTTATCCTGAGGCTCATCCAGTATGCCGAAGACCACGGAATTGACTACAAGAATTCCTCCATCAAGCGCATCATCGGCATTGGTGAGGGTATGCGGGACCAGAACTTCGACCTGAACCTCCTGGGCCGCCGCATCAAGGAAAAATGGGATGTGGAGCTCTTTGCCACTTATTCCTCCACGGAGATGGGCGCCACCTTCTCCGAGTGCCCCTACGGCTGCGGAGGACACGTCCATCCCGAACTCATCATTGTGGAAATCATTGGAGAAGACAACCTGCCCGTGCCCGACGGCCAGGTGGGCGAGATTGTGGTGACCACTCTGGGCGTAGAAGGTATGCCTCTGCTGCGTTTCCGCACCGGCGATATGGCGGCCAAGATTACAGAGCAGTGCAAGTGCGGCCGTTACAGCTACCGCCTCACTCCGCTGGTGGGCCGCAAGAACAATATGATCAAGCTCAAGGGTACCACCCTGTATCCGCCGGCCGTGAACGACGTACTGGACAACACTCCGTATGTAGAGAACTATGTGGTCATCGTGCGGGACTCCGAAGCCGGAACCGACGATGTCCTGGTGCAGCTGGGCCTCAAATACGAACCCGATTTTGACCCCATCAAGGACCTCAAGGACCGTTTCCGTTCCCGTATCCGCGTGGCTCCCGCCATCGAGATTCTGCCCGTCCAGGAAGTGGCCGCCATCAACTTCCCGGCCAAGAGCCGCAAGCCCATTAAGTTTGTAGACAAACGTTCCAGACATGTTTGATGATATCCGCCCTTACGTAGATTCGGAAATCCCTGCCGCCATGCAGCGGATTGTGTCCGACAAGTATTTCCCGCTGGTTTGCGACTTCCTGTTCCCGGATATGCCGGTGCAGGAGGTGGCGGCGCTGGTGGGCAGTTGCCGCACCGTAGAGGAGTTCCAGCTCCGGGTTATGTATAAGGTAATCTATGCCATAGCCGACAAGACCACCGACGGCCTCTCCGTCTCCGGTATGGAGCGCCTGGACCCCAACAAGGACTATCTCTTCGTGTCCAACCACCGGGACATTATGATGGATGCCGGCTTCCTGCAGGTGCTGCTCTGCGATGCGGGCCGAAAGACCTCCGAAATCACCTTCGGGGCCAACCTGATGCAGGGACAGATGGTCATCGATGTGGGCCGAAGCAACAAGATGTTCCGCATCGAGCGGCCTACCACGGTGACATCGGCCCGGGATTTCCTGCTCAAGAGCCAGTATGTGTCTGAATACATCCGCTACGCCATTACCCAGAAGAAGGAGAGCGTGTGGATTGCCCAGCGCAACGGCCGCACCAAGGACGGAAAGGACCTCACGGACCAGGGCGTCATCAAGATGTTCAACCTTTCCGGCGGAGAAGACCGCGTAGCCGCCCTGGATGAGCTTAATATTGCTCCTCTGGCCATTTCCTACGAATGGGAGCCCTGTGACGAATTGAAGGCCCTGGAACTCTACGCCAAGAGTTCCGGCCAGCCTTATATCAAGAAGCCAGGAGAAGACCTCAACAGCATCCTTACGGGCATCACCCAGCCCAAGGGCCGCGTGCACCTGGCCGTCTGCGAGCCGCTGCACCGCGAGGAACTGAAGCAGTTTGCCAACTGTACCAATCCCGAGTTCAACAAGGGCGTGGCGGAACTCATAGACGCCCGCATCAAGGCCGCTTACCGCCTGTATCCCAACAACTACATTGCCGCCGACCTCCTGAGCGGAAAACGCAACCACACCTACACGGATGCCGAGAAAGAGACCTTCGTGAAGCGCGTGGACAAAATAACAAAAGAATATCCCCCTGAACTGAAGGATATTCTTCTGCATATCTATGCCAATCCAACCTTGTAAGGTCAGCCTCCGATAAATTCCCGCAGCAGCGATGTGGCGGGAATTTCTTTATCCGGCACCGGGATGAAATAGTGGATGAACTTGAGGAGGCGGTGGGCTTCGGCGTATTCGGCGCAGTTCTGGTGAACACTGCGAAGGATGGGTTCCGCGTGGTTCTTGAGCACCGCAAACTCAATGAGGTAGGCGCTGTTGAACATCACGTCGGCCGTTTCCTGATAGGGATAGATCCACTTTTCCTCTGCATTGAGCACGTTCTGCCAGTTGGAGATGGACTGCTGGGCCGTGAAGGCGCCGGCGTTGTAGTCTCTAACAATGCGCCGCAGAAGGCGGTTGTCGCTGGTAGGGATGCTGTTGTGGTCGTCCAGGAGGGTTCCGGTGAGCGTGTTGATGAAGATCTTGAACTTGGCCGATTCGGGAATCTTGCTGGTGAGCTGGGGATTGAGGGCGTGGATGCCTTCAATCAGGAGGATTCGGCCTTCTCCCAGCTTGAGTTTCTTGCCGTTGTATTCCCTGAGGCCCGTGGCAAAGTTGAATTCCGGAACGGAGACCTCTTCTCCTGCGATGAGCTTCATGATGTCGCTCTCCATCAGGTTGTGGTCCACGGTCTCGAAGTTGTCGAAATCGTACGAGCCGTCGGGGAACTTGGGCGTTTCTACGCGGTTCACGAAGTAGTCGTCCGTACTCACCGACATAGGGTGCAGGCCGCAGGCCTTGAGCTGGACCGACAGGCGCTTGCAGAAAGTGGTCTTTCCGGAAGAGGAAGGGCCGGTGATGAGCACCACCTGCAGGGGTGTCTGCTTGTCGTTGTAGCGGCGCTCGATTTCTTCGGCAATCTTTACGATTTTCTTTTCCTGCAGGGCTTCCGCTATCTGGATGAGTTCGCTGGCGCGGCCGTTCAGAATGGCTTCATTGACGTCTCCCACGGTGCTCAGGCCCATAATGATGTTCCAGCGCAGGGCCTCGGTGAACATCTCGAAGGTACGGGGCTGGTCCACATAATCGGCCACCCGGGTAGGGTCTTCCAGGGAAGGGACCTGGAGGAGGACGCCGTCGTGGTAGGGCTGGGGGCCCCAGACGGTCAGATAGCCCGTGGAG